>Ga0209389_1004701_pt1 | contig 11458 bp, 9 predicted proteins | sample CowpearedBW_FD_187526 | JGI IMG/M metagenome (GOLD analysis project Ga0209389, IMG submission 187526) | Root nodule microbial communities of legume samples collected from California, USA - Cow pea red BW (SPAdes) (version 2) | ecosystem: Host-associated > Plants > Roots > Nodule | place: USA... | reverse complement strand
AATACAAAAAACAAAAAAAAAAAAACACCCACAATCTATTTTAATAATATGATAATATATAGAACTAAATATATTTTCTCCAAACTAAGAATATCGTATTTTTTCTCTCTAAACTACATTATAAATATTCAGTTCTTATACTTTATAAAATAATGTATAACATATCTTATCAATAAATTGTATGTAGAATGTGACAAACGAAATTTCACTCTAGATTATAATATAATATGTCCATGCTTTTCATTAATATTTGAGGATGTTTACATAATTCTCATACAACAATTCTTAAAATGAAAGGAATAAAATATTTTATAATTTAATTTGCAAACAAACAATTTTTTATAATAGTTTTAAAACAAGAAAAACTTATTTAACCTTAATATTTATTAATACTTTAAATTAAAAATAAAATATCAATATTTTAAGTTGTTAAGTGGATTTTTCTTATAAATATTAAAATATCACCTCTCATTTAGTATTGTTTTTGTAAAATAAAGAGTTGTTCCTTCTAAATTACTTTCAAAATATTTTATGAGAAGGGTGTCTAGATTTAAAGATAATTTAAATAAAATGTGAATGAATATTATAGAGGTGAAAGTGAAATAGAATAGAAAAGAAACAGTCTAAAGAAGTGTTTGTATAGTTTGTGTTTTGATTAACCTATGATAATACCAGGAGAAAGTTAAGGAGTATGGAGAAGATCTGATGGTAAATGCGCAGAATATAAGGGGAAGTGGGACACTGGAAGAAGCATTATCAAACTTGACACGATTGTCAAAAGATGGGTTTGAGAAAGTAATGATAGGAAATAAACTTGATGCGGTTGTTGTACCTTGTGCAAGCTTTAGTTCTGTACTGGCTATTGGAGGTTATCCTGGAGTAACTGTTCCAGCAGGATATCAAAATGGTAGGCCATTTGGAATTTGCTTTGGAGGTTTGAGAGGCTCTGAGCCAAACCTCATCCAAATTGCTTATTCCTTTGAGCAAGCAACTATGATAAGGAAGCCTCCTCCACTTCCAAAGTTATAACCAATGTAAAGTAGCTTCAAACTTTTTTTTTTTAATGGGCAATAACTATCATGAATAATTTTCATTCACTACTTGGATGAATACTTGAAGTCTTCATTCTACAATAACAAGAAGATGATTTGCGTGTTATGAAGACATATAATATACTCTATTTTAATTGTTGTGTGCACAAGAAAAAGAAAAGAAAAGATTTTTTTTTCCTGAAAGACAAAATATTCCAATTAATAGGTATATCATGAAATTTGTTATTAATATTCTTTTAAACAAAACTGAATCGGTCCATTGAATTAGTAATCTGGCCGGTAGCCCGAATAAATTGGTCGGCGATTGCTAAACATTTTCGGTCGGTCATATCCAGTCCGTAACTAAAACTAAAAATAGATTGAAAGAAGATTAGCAAGATCATTAGAGAAAATTTACTGGTAAGTATGATTATGTCGTACTTAGGCTGAAATTAGCCTCTGATTATCAACAGGCCCATCAAACAATCCTATAAATACATCTAGATGCAGTAGCAAAAATGTATGCTTTTCTTTTAATATCCAACTACACATGATAAAGATATTAAGAATGACCACAGCTATTGTTCACCAATGTAGTAACAAACTCACAGGTTTTGTTTTTTCCTTTTTTTTTGGATTTTAGATAGTGGCGTTATTGATCATATTTGTCCTTTTAAATCTTTATTTCAAAATCTCAAACATATTTCTCCTATTTATATACAATTACCCAACCAAAACTCTATCATTCCTAAATTCTCGGGTACCATTGTGTTGGGCAATCTTATTCTTCATAACACCCTTTTTGTTCCTCAATTTTCTATTAAACTCATTTCTATTTCAAAATTGCTTAATTCTACTAATTGTTTTATGATTTTTTCCCAAAATATTTGTTTTATTGTGCAGCCTAATACCTTCCAGACGATTGGAACAGCTAGGAAACATTAAGGCCTATTTTTTCTCTTAGATAGTTCCCAATACAGACGTAACTTGAGTATATCTGACACAAATATTTCCTTACCACATTATGCTCTCATTAATAATTCTAATCCTTGTAACTTGTGGCATATGGAACTTGGTCATTCGTTTGATAACATTTTAAAGCTTCTTGTTTCTGATCATTCTGATATTTCTTCTCCTTCTACTATTGCTTGTGATGCTTGTGCGTTTGCCAAACAAAAACTTTTGAAATATTCTTCAAGCACTAGAAAATCTCTTCAATTTTTTGAACTTATCCATGTTGATATTTGGGACCCAATTTCTATCTCTTCCATTGATGGATACAAGTATTTTTTAACTATAGTTGATGACTATAGCAGATTTACTTGGATTCATTTTCTTAAAAATAAAACTGAAATTAGACCTCTTCTTCCAGATTTTATTACTTTGACAGAAAAACAATTTTCTTGCAAGCTTAAGAAAATACGTTCTGATAATGGCAAAGAGTTTCTTCTTAATGATTTCTATAATAGTAAAGGTATTTTTCATGAAACTTCTTATGTCGCAACTCCTCAACAAAATGAGATTGTTGAGAGGAAGCATCAACATCTTCTCAATGTGTGTCGTGCTCTTCTTTTCCAAGAAAAAATACGAAACATTTTCTGGTCTTATTCGCTTAAATTGGTTGTTCATCTCATTAATAGGTTACCCGCTCCTTTTCTCAATAATCAATCTCCTTATGAATTGGTTTATTCTATTAAGCCCGATTTTTCTAATCCCAATGTTTTTTGCTGTCTGGCTTATGCTAGTTCTGCCACTACTAGAAGAACTAAATTGGATTCCCGAAGCTTAAAATGTGTTTTCCTTGGTTATAAATTTGGAACAAAAAGATATGTTTTGTATGATCTTCACTCCAAGTCTATTTTTGTGACTAGGAATGTTATCTTTCATGAAAATATTTTTCCTTACTCATTCTCTTTACCATATGATAATTGTATTGCTTCAATTGATGATTCTCATTACTATGATATTAACATGTATGATTTTCCCACTTTACCTGTTTCACATGCCACTGATGTAACATCCCAACAGGATATTACAGATTTAAATAATAAACAAAGAAATATAATTAACATCATTTAATAAAACATCATTTCCCAAACGTAGGAAATTTAAAACTTTATTTATAAAATTAAAGTTCTCAAAAGAAAAGAAAACCATAATTACAAAACTGGAAAATTTATCAAACAGGCCATGAGCCTTTACAATTTATTCCAATCCAAGGTTATAAAACTTAAAATTAAAACATAAAACTCCCAAGCTATCCCTGCTCCGTAGCTAAGCCTCACCAAGACCACCTGCAATATCATATGCTCCCGTGTACCGTGTACACGATCATCGCCAAACACAAGCAGATAGGGTGAGCTAATATAATCAGCACATACATATATCAATCATTTACATATAACAAAACACATCAAAAGAAACTCTTCTTCCACATGGCCAACCATGTAATATCAATGCACATCAAGGAAACTCGTTCCCTTCCTTCCACATGGCCACAACCATGTAATATCAATGCACGTCAAGGAAACTCGTTCCCTTCCTCCCACATGGCCACAACCATGTAATATCAATGCACATCAAGGAAAATCGTTCCCTTCCTTCCACATGGCCACAACCATGCTAGCAGTGTTCTACACCTTCTAATGAGTATCTCAAGGCGTCTTGTTGCCATACCTATCGGCCACAACCGATAGAGCACATGTGAGAAACCATGTTACGGATCACACACCGTAACGCCAGGTGGAGTTCCCAAATACGAACATAGTCCGTAATGTCCCAAGACTACCAAACTCGTCAGCAAATCACTGAGGAGGGCAATCCATCTGGACCCATCCGTACTCGCCACAACCAGCACACTCACGTCGGCAACACTCGTCAACCCGAGCCACAACTCAAGAGTTCCTCGTGTTCATCCGCTATCCCGAGCCACAACCCATAGAATGGCACGTGCTTAACCCCTATCTCGATCCACAACTCAAGGGATACGTTCCAAGCCACAACTCAAGGAACACCAGCAAACCCACCTATAAGATATCCCAGAAGCCTTATAGTACACACATCACATTTCAACCACTAATCAATCCAATACCACATAATTGTTTGCCTTTAAACACATAATCCATCCATCCTTTGCTAAGCTTCAAGCCTTTGCCTAAGTACTCCAGTCCATCTCGCTTAGGCTAGGTTACCTCGCCTAAGCGAGCACCTCGCACAGAACCAACCTCGAACTCTCGCTTAAGCGAGTTTCACTCGCCTGGGCAAGACCATATTTCGCCCAAGAATCAAATCTCTCGCCTAGGCGCGAGTTAAGCCAATGTCAAAACATTCTCGCTTAGGCGAGGGACTCTCGCCTGAGCGAGACACTCTTTCGCTCAAAACTGAGGTTCACGCCTGAGCGAGATGCCCAAGCAAAATCACCCAACACTCATGAGTTCTCGCTTAGGCGAGATACACTCGCCTAAGCGAGTTAGTCTGTCGCCCAAGGCCAAAACACTCCGCTCAAGCGAGACGCTCGAGCAGAAACAGACTCGACTCTCTGCTAATCTCGCCTAGGCGAGCCTGGCTCGCTTAAGCGAGAGTTGTAGACTTCCACACTATTTACGCACGTAAACACCAACAAACATGCCCAATTCACACATCAATTCATACCAATCATTTGAAAACTATGCCACAAATGTATGAACATCACTTAGATACAATATGGCATAACCTCATCAAAATCATATGCATACAACAACAATACGAAAATTTGATTTTAGCTTCCCTAACCCAAAGGTTCCTTACTTAAAACTTGAATTGTGAGTCTTTCCTGGAACACCAATTCCCTTTCCTTGCTTCTCTCCCAAACAGCTCTCAAATGCCCCAAACCTCACTATTCACTCTCAATTTTCGCACTCCTTCTAAAGCTCTCAGAAAACAACCTCCAAAACCCTCTTTCCTTCTCAAATTCTGCCTTTTAAAGAGTCCCTATTGTGGGTTGATGGCAAAAACGAAAATTGGTTTAAGTGTGAGATTAATTGTTAATCAAGGCCTATTATTTTGGTTATTTTTCAGCCCACACGTCAAACAATGCACAACCATGTTCAACCATCTTATATTTCGTGATGATAAATACAATTATATAATGATATCATCATTCGCATGATTCAAGCATAATAAAAATATAATAATAATTCAAGTAACACATAATGGCATAAAGCCTCCAAGTAACACATTCAAGTAACACCCAAGTCCTCTCACACAATTAAAGTACTCTCAACCACTTGAGCTAATACTTTTCCACATCATATCAATCAATATTTAATGTCATAAAGCCTTCCACTACCCACATTTATTAATTAATTAATTTTCACGGGTCCTACAACTGACCTTACTACGAAACCTATTCCTAATCTTGTTCAGATAATGTTGAAGCTACTAATCCTGATCTTAGAACTTCTCATAGAGTGAAAAACAGGCCTCAATACTTAGATCAATATTATTGTTGTGTTGTTTCCGCTTCATGCTCTACTTTTTCCACACCTTATCCAATGTATTTATTTTGTTTCTTATGATAATTATTCTCCTTACCATATTGCCTTTTGTCATAATATTTTTGTCCAAGCTGAACCTTTCTCCTTCAAAGAAGTTGCTCAACATGACTGTTGGAAACTGGCTATGGATGCTGAGTTATATGCTTTTGATAGAAACCAAACTTGGACTTTAGTTCCTCCTTCTTCTAGCATTAAGCCAATTGATTGTCGTTGGGTTTACAAACTCAAACATAAACCAGATGGCACAGTTGATAGGTTTAAAGCATGGTTGGTGACTAAGGGTTTTACTCAAAATGAGGGGCTTGATTATTTCGAAATTGTCTCCTCTATTGTCAAACTTACTATTGTATGCATCCTTTTAGCATTAGCCACTGCTAATGATTAGTTTATTCATCAGTTGGATGTTGACAATGCTTTCCTCCATGGAGATTTGCATAAAGAGATCTATATGAAGCATCCACCTAGTCTTTCTCTTCCTCAGCCAAATCTTGTTTGTAAGCTTAACAAGTCTCTATATGGTTTAAAATAAGTCAGTCGTAATTGGAACCAAAAATTAACTTTAGAGCTACTTCTTCTAGCTAAGCACAAAGCTTTGCTGACCACTCTCTATTTGTGAAGAAATTTGCTTTTAATATTACTATTTTATTGGTTTATGACGATGATATGGTTCTCACTGGTAATAGCATTATTGAAATTAATGATGTAAAAGTTCATCTTCATTCTAGATTTCATATTAAAGATCTTGGCCCTCTCAAATATTTTTTGGGCCTAGAAGTTACTCGTTCTCTGGATGGATTAGTTTTGAACCTAAGAAAATATTGTTTGAACCTCATTTAAGAGGCAGGGATGCTTGGATGTAAACATACGCCAACGCCATCTAATCCTTCTATCAAACTTCATTTCGAGGAGGGAGCTCTTCTACCAAATCCTTCTTCTTTTCGGCGTTTGATTGGATGATTACTTTACTTGACTAACATCAATCCTGATATTAGTTTCGTTGTCCAACAACTCAATCAGTTTGTTTCTTCTCCACGTGAACCACATATGCAGTAGGCATTACGTATCATTCGATACTTAAAACATGCTCCTAGCTATGGCCATTTCTATAAAATCCAACACCTCTCATAAAATTCAGGCACTTTCTAATTTTGATTGGGCAACATGTGCCACTACTCGATGCTATGTTTCTGGATATTGTGTTTTCTTGATATTGTGTTTTCTTAAGCACCTCTTTGGTTGCTTGGAAGTCTAAGAAACAAAACACTATTTCAGGATCTTCTTCTAAGATTGAGTGTCGCGCCTTGGCATCCCTAGCATATGAACTACAATGGATTCATACCTTCTTCAGAATTTGCATTTTTCCATTCCCACTCCTTACACTGCCTTTTGTGACAACAATTTCGCTATTCACATTACCAAGAATCCCACTTTTCATGAGAGAACTAAGCATATAGAAATTGATTGTCATATTATTCGACAAAATCTTGTTGATGGCCTTATTCACCTTCTTCATGTTCCTTCTACACGTCAACTTACTGATATGTTTACCAAGTCATTACATCATTCTGCTTTCCAAGTTGCTACTTTCAAGTTGAGACTTTACAATCTTCTAGTCCACCTTGAGAGGGGGTGATAAAGATATTATATATCTTCTGCTATTATTTATATTGATAGAGATATAATATATTTGATTCTCTTTTGTTATTATCAAATATTTTGTTTTATTAGGTTTTACTTTTCCCTTTATATGATGGGACATTGTACTCTATATATTGAACAAGGTTCTAATAAATCAGTAAGCAAACTCTCATTGAGTTGTTTTCATCAAATACCTCTTGTTAATATTTTTTCTTCTCATGGCTTATACATATTTAATTACACATTTGTCTAATACTGATAGTGAGCAAACATTAATTTAAGCATTAGAGTACTTTTGTCGGTACCTCATCTCCTATGGCCGACTGAAAGAGAAGACGAACAAATAAGACAATCCTTAGATATGTTCGATATCAGTGTTCTTATAGGACTATCTAGGTATTGTAAGAACATTTTGACGCTCATCTTGGGGCCGAGGATAACCTATAGGGCTATATGGTATGAACCAGAAACATGGCAAGATCAAAAGGACAAGATTCACGTTGAAAAGGAGACTGTTTGGGGGAACAAATGAATATATTGTGGAAGTAAGGAAGGAGTTTGAATCGCTGAAGAGAAAACGTATGGGTCAAATAGAGGCATTGAGGGTGTTGAAAAAGAAGTTAGAAGAAAGTGGCACCATATTGATACCTAACAAAAGAGGGCCAAGAACAAATGAAGTTCATCAACCAAATTTAGCCTAAGAATTATCTATCCAAAAGTAGCCCATTCTGAGGATCCCTAAATTCATCATCAAACTATGGAACTTTCATGAGGAAACATCCTTTTGTGGAAGGAATCATGGATACGCCCCTCCCACCCAGATGGAAAACCCCAACGGTAGATAGATATGATGGATCTACCGATGGAACGAACATGTTGACATCAAGTAAGCTTGTATACCACCAAAGACGCCATTTCAAGCCAAGTAAGCTTGTATACCACCAAAAACTTGCTCGAGATACTTAACGAAGACGACAATTAAGAAATAATCATGGCAAAGAAGGCTACCTAGTTTATCATCATTGGGCAAGACCTTTACAAGAGAGGATACTCAACGCTTCTCCTAAAGTGTTTGTTTGAGGATCAAGCATTGTACGTCATGGATGAAATACACAATGGGGTGTGAGGGCTTCATTCAAGTAAGAGAACCATGGCAACACATGTTCTTCGTGCCAGATACGATTGGTCGACCTTGAGGACGGATTGAGCCAAATTCGTCAAGAAATGCAAGAGGTGCCAAGAATATGGTCATCTCAAACACCTGCCACCTTCCAACCTACAACATATTATCTCCATAACATATTATCTTCATGTGGACCTTTGCAAAATGAGAAATGGACATTCTTGGCGCATTCGCCTTTGGCACCGAAAAATGCAAATTTTGTTCGTAGCGGTAGACTACTTCACCAAGTGGATTGAGGTCGAACCATTCACTACTATAACCACCATGCAGGTGTAGAGTTTTGTATAGAAAATATAGTCTGGCGGTTTGACATTCCCCACTCCATTATAATAGACAAACAGTTGCCAATTCAACGACCAGAAGTTAGCAGAATTTTACGTCAGCCTAGGAATTAAGCACATGATCAACTCGATAGAACATCCCTAAACCAACGGCCAGGTTGAGTTTGCCAACAAATTATCCTTAAAGATCTCAAACATAGGTTAGGGGCAACAAAAAGGAGATGGACAGAAGAAATGTTAGAAGTATTATGTGCCTATTGGTGCACCTCCACTAATTCACACTATAACCTCACATACACCATGTTACTCATGGAAGTAGGAGAACCAACTCTAAGAAGATGAATGGAGAGCATGGACATCAACAAGGAGAGCATGCTTGCAGATTTGGATCTTTTAGAAGAATTCAGAAGGCCAAAGTCAGGGGAAGAAGCTTCTAAGCAGAAGGCCTCAAGATGGTACAATGGACGAGTGAAACCATGATCAACTGTAAAAGGTGAATTTGTGTGGTGAATGAAGGGAGAAGCACGCTGAGCAGCTACCGAGCGGAAGTTAAGGAGCAGCTAGGAAGGGCCATTTCACATAACAGAAAACTTATCCAATGGAGCCCACCGGCTTGAACATGCCAAAGGTCAATCCCAACACCTACCACTTGAAGTTTTATTATAGTTAGACTATGTTGTACCATTTCTTATCGTTGATAAACCTTTTGTCGTCTAGAGATTCAATCAAACTTGATCTCTTCACTAATACTACTTAATATAGCAAAGTGGTCAACCAAGGATCAATCCAAAGGATAAGCAAAGGAAAATGATTGAGTTACTAAACTTTTCTTGTGGAAATGAGGAAATCTAATAAATTGTATTCAAACCAAAGCTGGAACAAAATTAATATGCCATGCAAATGCAAAAATGCAAATTGTTTGACAAAATGCCTAAGTGAACTACAAAGCACCTAAGGTGTTTAAGTAAAAGTTAGAACTAACTATGTATGTGAATGTATGAATATGCAATGCAATGCTCCTAAAATTGAATTGAGCTTACAGAACACTTATACTACCTAAATGGAACCTAATTGAATCAACAAAACAAGTTGAGAATGCAAATATGCAGAAAACGAACATCTGAAAAAATCCAGAGAGCACCTCATGCACAAATGTAAATGGCAACCATCGAAATCATTCCTCAATGCATGGAATGCAATTGTAAATATGCGAATCACCATGATAGGAACAAGAATTACTAAAAAATGTTGAGTAAAACTCAAAATCCTAATTGATGAACCCTAATTAACGATTTTAACGAACTTATAAGCGAGTATGTAATTGGATGCAATGAATAATGAATTGGATGCAGAAATGATGCAGAAACATTCCATATAATATCATGAATAATATGCACACATGAAACGAACACAAACAACACTAAATCATGGAATTTGAAATCAAATTATTGATGGAACAGTAACGTGAAAGTGCATATTTAAGAACAATGATTCAAGCTGCTCAGTTTGTGCATAATTGATCATAGATTGAAAGACATTCGATATCTAGTTAGATGACCACACATCTCTGAAATTCAAGAAGACTTCATTTGAATTTCAGTGTTGATTTAGATCAATATCGATCAACCTTTGCACTCTTGAATCACAAGCTTAAATCAACCAAAGAAATTGAAAAGCATGGCACATGATTGGTGGAATTGAGTAGAAATCATGAATCTATTTAATAGAAACGTCTTAAAAACACAATGTATGGTGGAATTGAAATAAGAACTCGTGGAACAACTCCACGCATGAACAAATCAATTGTAGAAATTATGCAAAAAATGTAGTAGATGTTGTTTTGAGGTTGTGTGAATGGAGTGCTCGAGAGAGAATGGATGATGTATGTAGTGTGTTATGGTGAATTGTGGTGTGTATGTTCATTTGAACCAGGAATTGACACCAAGTTAACTGAATACAAAACCTGGTACTATTTCTACAGGTTGCTACAACTAACTAAACTATCACATTGCCTACACTACTTTGCATTTTTCACATGGAACTTAGGTGGCAGGTTTCCTAGCTTGCTTCAAGTCATCCTCAAGCATTTGTTGATGTTTCAACATCCACATGACTTGTTGCAATGGGTGATAGAGTCCAACTGGCTCATAACAACTCCAACTCACTCATCGGCCTTCCATTTGGTCACTTTGCTTGGTTCGTACTCCACTTCAATTCTTCATCTCAACGACAATTTTCTCACTCAATCCCCTTCTAGAAACTTCAATCTGCACTACTAACTGTCAACATCCAATTTAGTATAACCAGCAACATTTGGAATCAAGAAACAGAGGTTCAAAATAGGTACACATTTTCTATCTGCAAACTTTTTTTTTTAATGTGCTATGATGATCTGAGTTGGGGGCATGGTTGTTGATTATATACCAGTAAAAAATCCCAATTGAAATGAATATCACGTCACAAAAACACTACTATGTTTTTATACAATGGCAAACCAATTAACAATGAAATAGAAAGGAGTCGATTTGCATCTAGAAAATAGGGATTCGGTAGTGAACATTTACATTGTGGGAAACGTTGGAGGCAGTTTGAGTTGGTGTTGGAGTAACTTGGGGTCCAGTTGGAGAAGTGAAGTTCTTGCGCGAGAGAAAAGACTGTCGTAGTGACTCTGTTCAGACATTGACGGCGGTTGTGACAGCAAAAAACTGTGATTTTGGTGGCCCGAATAAGATGCGCGTAGAGGAAACGGTGCGGTGGTTTTTCGCACAGCTCTAAGTGGTGTAGTGGCGA
>Ga0209389_1004700_pt1 | contig 11459 bp, 3 predicted proteins | sample CowpearedBW_FD_187526 | JGI IMG/M metagenome (GOLD analysis project Ga0209389, IMG submission 187526) | Root nodule microbial communities of legume samples collected from California, USA - Cow pea red BW (SPAdes) (version 2) | ecosystem: Host-associated > Plants > Roots > Nodule | place: USA... | reverse complement strand
TAATTTCATCTCTTTCACTTATTGAATATTCTTATATTTCAAAATGTTTTATTGGAATAAGTTTCAAAGAATAATATGAAATTTCTCATATGTAACTCTTTGAATCTTTAATCAAGGGTTCTTCTAATTCAACAAATAATTAATATGAAACTTTCCATTTGTAACTCTTTTAAATTATAAGAAAGGGTTATTTTAATTCAACAATTGAATCTTTAATATCATGCTTATGAAAAAATGTGAAAAAGTAATATGTATTGTTTTATCTTCACGGATATCTTTCCTTTGATCACTTAAAAAAAATGAATGTATTATTTTACTCTTCCTCAATATACATGTTAAAAAAAAGACTAAAAAATAATTTATCAAAATCTAATCAAAAATTGAGAGAGTAATTACTAAAAGAAAAATCTACGATAATCAAATGATCATAATTAAAAAATGATTATGAAAAACATATAATACATAACATTTATTTCTATATTCATGAAAAAATAAATATATGAGATGAAAAAAATACTAAATATTAAAATAATATTTTATTATCAAGAGATAAGAAAGTGTTTTTTTTTTATCTTAAAAAATGGAAGAGAACTTATGAGAAATGAAAATAGAAAGAATGAATTTGTATCTAATTTTCTAAAAAAAATGGAAGAGAACTTATGAGAAATGAAAGTAGAAAGAATGAATTTGAATCTAATTTTCTATACTTTTTTTTTTATATAAACAAAGAAAATATACAACAGTAAAAGATGAAATGAGAAACCTAAAAGACAACAAAAGAGAACAAAATAATATCTCAATAATATTTTTTTATTATATTTAATTTTATATTTCATTATTAATATTAAATATTATATTTTATAAAAAAATTAAAAATTTATCTACTTTAATTTTTATTAATAAAATATATACTGTATTAAAAAAAATTAGGGGCCATGGCCCCTACAACACTGCTAACATCCGCCATTATATATATTAATTTAAAAAATAAATTATATTTTAAAATTATAAGCATATTCTTTAGTTAACAAAATAAATAATAGAAAAATCTATTTTAATTAAAGATGAAATTTTATTTGTGATTATTACAATGTGCTCAAATAATTTATTTCAGTTTTTTTTTTGTACACCGATATTATGTTTTATGTAAGTGAAGACTTTTAAACCTACAAGAGACCGTGGTATACAATTTAAGTAAGAAAAAATAGTTATTTTCTTGTTAGTTTGAGTTAGATAATTTTTTATAAAGATGGGTCATTACATTTGATTTGAGTTATGTGAATGGATTATGATATTTATTGGCTTTGAATGTTATAATTGAAGTTTTGAACTTTAATGTTTTTACGCTTTTGATCATTGAATTAAGTTAGTATATTAATCTAGTCAAATTGAATCCTTTAAACACATATTTTGAACTAACTATATTTGTGATGGTATGAAAAAAAAATTACTCAATTGAGCCAATCTAATATACTAATATACATTTTAAGTTTTTTTAAATTATGCAGATTCGATAGGCGAGCCATTACCTACTAAGCGAAAATCTAAAAATTAAAATTTGTAGAGTGAAGTATTTTTATTTGTTAGGCGAACCTTGTGAAAAGAGCTCTTAGAGGGTTCGGTCACTAGGCAAGTAGAATACTCGTTAAGCAAAAATATTTTTGAAAAATTTAAGAGAGCTTAGAGTAGTTGGGTTACCAGCAAAGCTCCATTCTCGATGTCCACATTTGTATGATTTTTTTCCAAATACCTAGTCATTGGGCGGCTCAATTTCTTTGGTGAGAAAAAAATAAATTGATGAAAATCCAGTGAGCTCAAAATCCAGTGAAAAAATAAAATTTGTTAGTGGAAGTTTTTTCTATAAAGTCAAATTGGGGTCAAGTTTAATTCACCTCCTCTTTTGAACTTGGCTATACAATTTCAACATTTGACATAACATAAGAAATTTATCCTATCATATGAGTGAGGAATTTGCTTAGTATATGTGGCTCTATGTGAGCAAGAGGTAGTATAATAGGTGCAAAACTTTTAAGTTTAATTAATAGACTAGTCATCCCAAAGTAGAATCAAATATTTATGATCTAAGTTTGATCCAAATGAGTTATTAGTATATTAAGTGGGATAAATTGTTATTTGAATGAGTCAAATAGGTTGTTATTAGTAGACATTTGATTTTAATGTTTATGAATGAACATTTTTTGTTATAAATGAGTATATGATGTTTTATAAATCACTAGCTTTTCCTTTTTTATGTATGTGTGGATTTTAACTACAATGATTATGTGATACATGAGAACAAATGATGTTACATGTGGAAATACTCGGTAAGATTGAGTATAAGAAAAAAAAGAGTTGTAATTTTATTGGAATCCATATGTATGATTGTGTATATAATTGTGTTGGAAAATCACACACTAAAAATAATAATTTCTTCAAGCGAAGCACACAGGAAATTTAACGTGGTTCGGCACCTCAAGGCCTACATCCACAACCACTCAACAAGAAGTATATTATCACCCAAGTGCAATTTTTCTGGCAAAAATTGCAAACCTTCATACAATTTTTATGGACCAAAACTGCAAACCCTTCATAGTGCAATTTTTGTGGACCAAAATTGCAAACCCTTCATAGTGCAATTTTTCTAGCAAAAATTGCAAACTTTCAAATGACACACAACTACCCAAGCCCCTCATACACCCAAGAGACCTATTGAGTTGTGGTGACAACTCTAAAACCAACTCTTTACTTTTATAGTATTTTTCTGCTACTCTCTTCTTCATATTACTCGATGTGGGACTTTGGTGAATACCCACTTGAGAACCAACATATCCTCCCTTCACCAAAAGTCTCACATGCTATGGAACAAACATTTGACACACCACCAACAGATATGCTTGAACCACTCTTGCTACTAGTGATCCAACAGATCTGTTTGAACCACTCTTGTCACTGGTGATCTGCACGGACTCACTGACGATGACAATCTTTCCCCATCATCGACCATCACCGCCTTGCACATCAGACTTGTTGTCGACAACTTTCACATCATTGTCACTAACAATTCACTAATACTCAAGGGGAATCCATCATAACGCCACCTTGGTCAAGCCACGATACTGCCACAACACAACGACGCAACCCTGTTGACGAAGCATCGCGTGAGTCATGCAAAACACCACCATTGGAAATTTCGAGCTCCACACTCACCATGCAGATCCAACATTATCAAACATCGCAGTCTACTAGACACAACAACGCAGATTTGTAAGCCGTAGAGCACTTTCTCCACGCACATGTCGCAAATCATGACTCACACGGATCAGATCTCCATGGTACATCACTCATTAGGCCATATGAGCACCATTTGCAACCTCCTTCGTAGATCTGGGAGCATCTCACTGATATCACTGTTGGGAAATCACGTACTAAAAATAATCTCTTCAAGCGGAAGCACACCCACAAATAAGAGCAGAAAAATAAATAAAAGCACACAGGATCTCTTCAAGCGGAAGCACACCCACAAATAAGAGCAGAAAAATAAATAAAAGCACACAGGAAATTTAACGTGGTTCGGCACCTCAAGGCCTACATCCACAACCACTCAACAAGAAGTATATTATCACCCAAGTGCAATTTTTCTGGCAAAAATTGCAAACCTTCATACAATTTTTATGGACCAAAACTGCAAACCCTTCATAGTGCAATTTTTGTGGACCAAAATTGCAAACCCTTCATAGTGCAATTTTTCTAGCAAAAATTGCAAACTTTCAAATGACACACAACTACCCAAGCCCCTCATACACCCAAGAGACCTATTGAGTTGTGGTGACAACTCTAAAACCAACTCTTTACTTTTATAGTATTTTTCTGCTACTCTCTTCTTCATATTACTCGATGTGGGACTTTGGTGAATACCCACTTGAGAACCAACATATCCTCCCTTCACCAAAAGTCTCACATGCTATGGAACAAACATTTGACACACCACCAACAGATATGCTTGAACCACTCTTGCTACTAGTGATCCAACAGATCTGTTTGAACCACTCTTGTCACTGGTGATCTGCACGGACTCACTGACGATGACAATCTTTCCCCATCATCGACCATCACCGCCTTGCACATCAGACTTGTTGTCGACAACTTTCACATCATTGTCACTAACAATTCACTAATACTCAAGGGGAATCCATCATAACGCCACCTTGGTCAAGCCACGATACTGCCACAACACAACGACGCAACCCTGTTGACGAAGCATCGCGTGAGTCATGCAAAACACCACCATTGGAAATTTCGAGCTCCACACTCACCATGCAGATCCAACATTATCAAACATCGCAGTCTACTAGACACAACAACGCAGATTTGTAAGCCGTAGAGCACTTTCTCCACGCACATGTCACAAACCATGACTCACACGGATCAGATCTCCATGGTACATCACTCATTAGGCCATATGAGCACCATTTGCAACCTCCTTCGTAGATCTGGGAGCATCTCACCACACATGAACTCCACTCTCTTCAAAGGACGTTGATACTAGTCAGTATGTCAAACTGACTAGTCAGTATGTCAAACTACTCCTCTTCCTCCCTTGATTAGAAACCCTTGGTCAGAACCTCAGCTCTGATACCACTGTTGGGAAATCACACACTAAAAATAATAATCTCTTCAAGCGGAAGCACACCCACAAATAAGAGTAGTAAAATAAATAAAAGCACACAGGAAATTTAACGTGGTTCGACACCTCAAGGCCTACATCCACAACCATTCAACAAGAAGTATATTATCACCCAAGTGCAATTTTTCTGGCAAAAATTGCAAACCTTCATACAATTTTTATGGACCAAAACTGCAAACCCTTCATAGTACAATTTTTGTGGACCAAAATTGTAAACCCTTCATAGTGCAATTTTTCTAGCAAAAATTGCAAACTTTCAAATGACACACAACTATCTAAGCCCCTCATACACCCAAGAGACTTATTGAGTTGTGGTGACAACTCTAAAACCAACTCTTTACTTTTATAGTATTTTTCTGCTACTCTCTTCTTCATATTACTCGATGTGGGACTTTGGTGAATACCCACTTGAGAACCAACAATTAACAAGTCAAAAAAAATTGAACCTGACCTGACTCACTGTGGATTGATGAGTTAAACGAGTTGGTTCAGTGATTCACTTAATTAACAAAAAATGCATTTATCATCTTCCATCCAAAAAAAAACTAAGTATGATTATGATTAAAATCTAAATAATGTTGAACCTCAAATAAAAATCAAAATTACAAAAATATTAGGTTTATATTTGTCAACTCAATATGTTGACTAAAAAAATAATATAATCCAACAAAAAAAAATATGTGTAAAATTTTATAAACAGATAGACTAGTTAGCCAACTTATCTAACCACGTGTTCATCTCAAATGTACTGCATTTTTATAGACAAAATAAAAAATTAACTTATACCAAAATTTATAAAATAAATTAATTTAATCCGGTCCGAACCCATGTACGGATTCTAATCACTTCGACAGCATAAAATATATCGAATGGAAAGTTAATCCATACTAAATCTTCGAATCATTTATTTGTAACTGGTGACTTTCAAAGACTGAGGGTTGCATCTAACACTTATTAGACAAAACACATAGTTGAAAATAAGAAGGCAACTGTTTTTAGTTAAAAGCATGCATTACTATTTAATTCTAATTTGACTTACTAGACTTACAGATTAAAAACTAATTAATGCACAACGTAATTGTAACCCATTTAATTATTAAATATATGAATAGTTTATCAAATATCTAATCTAGTATATAAATAATTAAAAAATTCAAATGAATATATGATACTTTAATTTAACAACGAAAATAATTTCTACCGCTAACATTGTATTCTTTACTACTTTTAATATATTTTCTTATTACTCTTAATATTTTTTAATATATCTATTACCTTAATCAATTTACATATATATTAATTTATAATTGTAGATAAATATTAAAAAAATACGAAGATAACGCCTGTTTTTATGTATGTAATTATGATCAAAGTCATCTATTGTAATTATTATTATTATTATTTATGTTATTGAATGTATATTTTTATTTTATAATAATTTAAAAATGTTGAATTTTTTTTAACCAATAATTACAAGTACACTTATCCTGTAAAATAGTTATATATGATTATCATTCGGTTGATATTTTCTTCGAAGACGTTGTTTATTGTCTTTGTTCGCCGTTTATCCCTTTGAGCATGTGAGAAGGTTGCTTTTGGGGTCGCCAAAAGGGCAGAAAGACAAATTCCTTTTTTATATAAAGGAGTAAAATATATATTATTAATATTAGGCAAAAGCAACACAGTTACAAAATAAATGTTGTCCACCACATGCCCTTATACCAAAAGCCACACCCCAACAAAATTTTCTTTCATCAATCCACATTCCCTTTAACAATACAAAATCAATAAGGATAACATAAATATCCAAACAACCCAAATGTGAAATCAAAGACCTTCTTTGTTTTTATCTTAAACAAATAATTCTACATTTTCTTTTAAATTAAAATAAATGTTGTGACATCTGTTTAAATAAGATTAGTTTGGACACGTGTCTCAAATTATTGAACAGTGAAAACGAATTGTACCTAATTTCAATTGCCTAATAAAGTTATAAAAAGAAAAGATAAGGTGATTGAAGGTTGTGGGCATGTGGCTCTTCTCAAAGAAAGTATTGGATCCATTATTTCCTTTTTTATAATGATTTCCTTTGACACCATTGTAGTATGGAGCACCGTCAACATCAGATAACACTATTTTTACGGTTCACGGCTGTTACTGTATAAAGCGTCATTAAAAATATTGTAGAAGCAACGGCGGGTTTCCAAACCGTTGTTATTATACATCCTGAACCACAACGATTAAAACTCATTTTATTTTGTAACATGTAAGAATATTAAACCACGATGGTTATAATCGTTGTTATAACACAAATATTTAATAAACAAAATAAAAATTATTTAATGTACCAAGATCAGTATTATCATCTTTGTCATTGAAATGGGATATATAACTAAGATTAGGGTAAGCAATGTCGTTATATTATACAATTTTTTTTTTAAATAAATTGTTTGTAATTTCGTATTAATCTAAAACATGTCGTCAATTTCAACAAACAACATCTAAAGACACTTCAAAAACATCCTGACATAAAGTGCATTTCAAAATATAAAATGATCTTTGTTACAAATAACTAAAATGTTAAAATTAGTGTAAACTAATTATAACTCTAATTAACATTTAGCCAAAAACTATTTTGTCCGATATAAACTAATGTTTTTGAATCCATTGCAATTGGGTTATTGAAATTATGCACAAGATAGTTGAAGTTAATATTAGTATATTTGAAAATTGGTTGAAGTTAAAATTAATATAAATGAAAGTTGATATATTATCTCATTTTAATCACTTTGATAAACCATCTAGCACAATTATTATCATCCATACTCATAACTCTCAATTTATTTATTACTCTACACTCATAGTAAAATTATTTAGATAAATTAAATTATAATACTAAAAGTAAATAAATGATAGCGTATAAATATTACGACTTATGGCGACTTCAAAGCAAGATGGAAACAATGGTCGTGGAGCAATGACTACGACAGTGCAAAAAATGCAATTCTGGAGGAGGAAGATGAAATGCACGAGAGGAAAAGTAAAAAGGTAAAACTTGTTTAACTCTCGTAAGCTAATCAATGACTGTTGTACATCTCTAACATTTTCAACAAAAGTCAACACATACACTGTCATTATTTCTCAAAATTTGAACGACAAATTAAGACTAAAATCGTTGTGATTTAGCTTTCTAATCAATATAACAACGATCCATTATAGAAATTGTCGTGATAAATGTTTATGCTATTTATAATTCACAAAAAATGGGTTTAATTGGATTGATCCGTCAAACAAAAACTAACTACTAATGATAATCTGTCATGCACACGACAGGTTGGGCGACCGGTCTGACCCATCAATTTTTTTGCTTTTTAATTATTTTTTAATTTTTTAATTTGTTTTCAATTTTTTATTTTTAAATTTGTTTATATATATATATATATATATATATTAGAAATGTATTTAATCATATAAAATATTTTCTAAACTTTTAATATATTAGAAAATGTTTTTAGTCAGATAAATTTAAATAATTATTACATTTATATATTAAAAATTACTCTATTATAACTAATCATTAGAATTAGTATTAATGATTTAAATTACAATATTAACATATCTATATTTTTGAAAAATATAATATAGAAAGATTAATCTTTTAAATTATTTTTTATTTTAATTTGTAATTAAAAAAATGAGTCAATGAGTCAGACTAGATTGACCTACATTTTGATAGGTTAAATTGATGAATTTGATTAACAGAACCAAAACGAACTGACGGGTTAAAATTTTCAACTCGATCTGTTCCACTTTGAACGGTTAATAAACAGGCTGTCGGACCTATCCGTTTTACCACTTCTTAAAAAAAGTTGAATCAGGTAAACTTAGAAGATTAACTATTTATTTTGTGTATCTCGTAAAATTAGCAAGTTAATGATTATATTAACTGAAATTTGAGTTTTACAATTTATCATTTTACAAACATCAATATTTATTAATATTCAAGAAGCATCATACATAATTATCTGAAACCACCATCCAAAAAACGATTTTCGGTAGAATAAACTTTGCAACACTTGTATAATCCATTAAAATTTTCGGTAGAAAAAAATTTCGATAAGAAAACAATTTTTATTCTTATACTTAAGATCCTAGATCTTAAGTTTTCTTTTTATCAATCTTAAGTTTTCTTTTTATCATATTAGTATAATCCATTAAAAAAATGTATTATTGGCAAGTCTTAATCGTTTTGATTATGTACATGATTTGTGTGATAAAGATACTCTTTTGTTTGTTCTTAGTTTGATTATTTAGAAGTTATGAAATTGATAAAGAGAAGGAAACAAGGTTCCATCTCAAGATGGTGGTGTAATAAATAAGGAAATTAGTGTAGTGGTTGCCAAAAGAGAAATGTGAAAATTCAGTAAATAGAAATAACTAAATTAGGTGACTGTCACCACTCACTAATGGTGGACTTTGAATTTTTTTTATAAAGTGTATAAATTAATGTGATAACATTCATTATAGATTATTTTAAGAGCTTAATTACAAATTTTAATTAATTGTGTTATATAGTATCAAAATAATTTTACGTCTAATTTTTTTTTAAATTATATAAATTTGATAACAAAATGATTTTTTTTTTCTAAAATTAAAATAAAATTTACAGAAAATTTTCGTCATGTCTCAACGATTTGGTTAGCAGTTGGAATGATCTAGCTACAAAATTTCCTTGATAGAGACAGTCTTATATAAGACCATCACTTTTAGGTTGCTATCCCAACAAGCATTCAATTTATAATTTTTAATATTCTCTAAACGAATAAAATAATGTATAGTTTTTTTATAACTTAAAATAATGATATTTAATTATTAAATTTTAATAATTTTTCTTTATGATATAAGATGTCATTTTCTGAATATTTTTAAAATATTAAGAATAAAAAAAATAAAAAAAAATTAAAAAATAACACCTAAAATTATAAAAAAAAAATTATAATAATAAAAAAATCATTTTACTGTTTTCAAATACGAACGGATAAATAAAGATGACTTTACAAAATAGAATTACGCTGGTTATTTTTAAATCAAAAAGTAATTATCCCTAAATACTTTAAATCAGTTCTCGGGCAGTCGCAGTCTAGATATTCACGAAGGGTCAAGGAATATTAATGATATTTTATAATTTTACAATAACACAAATAAAGTAACAAATTATGATCTCGCTATTTGATTTTTTTAAAAGATATTGTATTTATTTAATTTCATTTTTAAAATTATAAACGGCTACTATTTATAAATTAAAAAAAAAAAGTCTGATAGGAACTAATATCTTCAATTTCAAAGGAGCTGATTTCTTTTTAAATTTTTAAAACTTATAAAAACAATAATAATTAATAATTAAAAAATCGAAACATCATGTCTAAAAGTCAATGATTAAGATCTTTCATCACTAAATATAGAAAAGTAATACAAAAAATAAATAAAATGTTCTTAGGGGACTAAATTGCATTCCACAAGTCTACTAGATGACTCTGGTGTCAGACGATCGAGATGAATCTTCCTTCTTCAGTGAGGTTTCGAGGACGGCACAAAGGTATCTGTAAAAGACACTCCGATGCCTAAGTCAGTGTTAGGGATGTCAGAGGATTCAAAGAATATTTAATGCATAATCAATGCATAGAACAATGTGCTATTTATACCTTTTTATATGTGGATCCTACCTGAAATGAACTTTTTGGCCCAACATTCCCTTTATGGTTGTTTCTGGGTCCAATGGTAAGGAGAGAGATTACCAGAAAGTCCTTCGAGGGTTGGCTCTCGGTCATGAGAATCTTCGTGGGTGGATGCTTGTTTGTCTTGACTATCTAATTGGTGATTGGGCTCAGGCTGTTCGTCCTTGGACTATAGTGCTTTGGTGCAGAGTATGCAACTTTTAGGGAACTGTCGGCGATCGTGTACTTCATAGAAGGGCATGTAGCTCAGGGTATGCTGCCTACAAGGTCGCTGATGGCCGCCTGTTGTGGGGGAGGACGTCCAGGTTTGGTGTAGGGTATGCAGTCTAGAGAATTACAGGTAGAGATGGCAACGGGGCGGGGCGGGTACGGGTTTCGCTATCCCATACCCATCTCCGTAAAAAAAATTTATCCCCATACCCATACCTAAACCCAACGGGTATCGAACTTTTGTCTCATCCACGTTCCCACCGGGTAACGGGTATAATCTCGTACCCATATCCATACCCATTTTCTTACTACTTCTATATTAATTTTAATTAATATTTATAAAATAATAAAAAATTATGATAAAGGAAACATAATATTATCAAATATTCAATACTAGAAGGATTTCTTCGATATCAAATACTTTAAAATAAATTATAATTGTTTACATTTTAGATTATAATACCAAATAAAATTTCATGAAAACTAAACAATTATTAAATTTGCAAATATTAATAAAACATAGTTGATAAAATTTAAAAATATTTTTTTAAAAATATAAAAGAAAAACAAATATTCAAATTAAAATATATTTTAAATGTTTGTTTACTTCAATATTTTAAATTCTAATAAATCTCTTTTTTATGCACTAATAAAAGTTATCATACATCATTTGATCAAAATGATACAAAGAACAAATAATAATCATAATAAAAGTTTAAAATAAATTATAATTGTTTACATTTTAGATTATAATACCAAATAAAATTTTATGAGAACCAACACATTTATTAAATTTACAAACATTAATGAAACCTAGTTGATAAAATTTA
>Ga0209389_1004696_pt1 | contig 11460 bp, 5 predicted proteins | sample CowpearedBW_FD_187526 | JGI IMG/M metagenome (GOLD analysis project Ga0209389, IMG submission 187526) | Root nodule microbial communities of legume samples collected from California, USA - Cow pea red BW (SPAdes) (version 2) | ecosystem: Host-associated > Plants > Roots > Nodule | place: USA... | reverse complement strand
GAAAAAAAAAAAACTATAGCAGGATAGTGGAAGATCGGTATTCTGAACTTTTTATTAATATTGCTATTTGGTTTATTATATTATTATAAATAAAAACAAGAAAAAAAACTAGACGCTAAACAAGGCTCAAATAGAGGTCTAACATACCAAAAACAACAAAAATGGCTCTATGGTGTGTGGCACGACACCACGGCTCTATGGCTTGTGGCCCGACACAACGGCTCATGGAGTGTGGCACGACACAACACAACGGCTCCATGGAGTGTGGCACGACACAATGGCTCCATGGAGTGTGGCACGACAAAACTGCTCTTTGGTATCTGGCATGACACAACTGCTCTTTGGTATCTGGCAAGACACAACTGCTCTATGGTGTGTGGCACGACACAACGACTCTATGGTGTGTGGCTCGGCACATTTCTGGTGTGTGGCACAACACGACACAACTGCTCTATGGTGTGTGGCACGACACAACGACTCTATGGTGTGTGGCTCGGCACATTTCTGGTGTGTGGCACAACACAACAAATCTATGGAGTGTGGCACAACACAACAATTCTATGGAGTGTGGCACAACACAACGGCCCAGCCACATGCGACACAACACAACAGCTCAGCTTAATAGCATGTGACACGATACATCGAGTGACACGACACAACGGTTCAGCTTAATGGCGTGTGAGACGACACAATGGTTCAGCTTAATGGCATGTGACACAACACGATGGTTCAGCTTAATAGCGTGTGACACAACACAATGGCTCAGCTTAATAGCTTGTGACACGACACATCACTCAATGTAATGACAAACCTGGAATACAGATATGTATGTCAATTATCATTCTCTCACTAACATTAATACTTCAAACATGAAAGGGAAAAATATGAATCTTCGCTCTTTAATCCAGTGCCTTTGTTTTTGGAAGCTGTGTCATTAATATAACAGTGCTGGAATATCTGATTTCGCTCCTTTTAGCATTGCACATGACTCTCACAGGCTGACAACTTAGGAATTTTTAGTTACTCCCTGCATTTATCAATCATTAAGATTTCCGGTATTCCGGAATGCGACAAATGTACAATCAACAAAAGCAAGCACCAAACAACAAAGTCCTAGAATTACAAAAGTCAAACCTAGTTCCCTGTTGAAGTGAGAGTCACATGCTAACATTAACAGAAGAATAATTTAGATACTACAACAGAAATAGATTAAAGCAACAAAACTAGCCGAGACACATCAGTAAAAGAAGCAACCCCAGAAGCTACAGGGAGAAAAAACAATCAAAAGACCCTGTGTAGCTTCTCAACAGAAGGCCCACAAAAGCTATCAAAAGTTCATAATTAAATAATTAAAATAACCATAAGAAATATAAAATTTAGACGGAGATTTCAGAGATCTGAAACCAAAGGAACCAAATTAAACTGAAAATGAACAAAACCTAGAAAGGATTAAGGGAAATTAGTCGAGAAAAAGGAAGTGAGTAGCAGAAGAATACCGTTTCTAAGCCCAATACTGGACTCTTCAGTGTTGATGTTGTAGAGAATGCCTTCGTATCTGATCTCACTCTTAGAGGTCAAGCTTATCAAGCTCCCAATGTAGGAATCGGCAGCGGAACTCGATCGAGAAGCGCTCTCAGACGCCATAATCATAAGCGAATCAGATTAGGATTTGGGTTTTGGGGCCTCTCGTTAGAAGCCTCTTTAATTTAATCGTTCTCAAGTTTCAACTCAGGTGATGGGATGTGTCAGCCAGACGATGCATTAGGGTTTGAGTTTTATACTTTGATCTTAGATTTCAGTATAAATGATATAATAACTCGTTATACACAGGTTCATGACACTCAGCAGTTACAAATTATATTATTAGGATTTTCTTATTGTGTTTTCCAAATTTTATGTGAGTATACGTTAGTATATCTATATAAATTCTTAAAATATATTAAAATTTTAATAAATATTGGTATATATTGTTTTGTCTTAAATATATTTGACAAATTAAATCAGATTATTAAGAACAATATTTAATTGTATTAATTATATTTAGAACATAAAAAATTATTAAACTACATTTTCTTAAAATTTTATATGAAAAAAAGTTATTAAAGATCAAATTTCAACTAAATTAATAAAACTTTTTAAATAATCTCACTAAATAAGTAAAAATTAGTTATAATTTATTTATATATAAAACGAGAGGTGTGACCTAAAGGGAATCCAGACCCTAATATGTCATAATCCTATTTATTTACTTCACTTTACAAAAAACACAGCCATCAAACTCTCTCGTGTTCTCCACATAGGCTTTGTTAGGGTTTAATCCCAATCTTGGTCTAGTGAGCTCAATCTCATTTCTTGCTCTGTCTCATACCCCTTCTTTCAAGTGTACTCTCGTATCTTAGGGTTTCGTAGTAAACTCGTTTTAAACTCATTCCGCTATTTTTTCCAGCTCTGAATCTGTTCTTAGAGCTACCTGTGCTCCACAGTTTGAGTGTCGAAGTTCTTGACTAGCACTTTTCAGGTAAGGGAAGCTAGAGCTTGCTTATTTACTTCGATTTTTTACTCGCCTTGCCTTTGTTTCATGATTTATGGCTTGTATGTTGTTATTGAACTGTGAAATGCCTTGTGTTATTGTTGGGATGTGAAAATGTGACTGTTGCAGGTACGAACAGGGGCAAGAACTGATAATCTCGCCCAAGCGAGCTTGTCTAGTCTAAGCGAGACTGGCAGAGACTTGCCCAAACCTTTTGTGCGAGCTGTCGCCCAGGCGAGCTATCTTCGTTTTGAGCGAAGGAATGTTTCGCTTAGGCAAGCAGATCTCGCCTAAGCGAGCTAGTGCAGAGGGCCAGGAGCTCGCTTAAGCGAGACCTTTCTGCCTGAGCGAGAAGCTGGGCAAGAGATGTGGCTTACTCTGTTCTTTCTTCATTCTCAAATGTTGGCTCTATGTTTGTACTGATCTTGCTTTTTAAGTATGAATTGGGTGATTATGTATGAATGGGATAATTTATAGTCTGTGATGGATGAGTTTAACATGATATGGATATGCCGCATGTATGGTTGGTTTCATGGATTGAGAATGATGAGTTGGTATGGATTTAACATGGAATATGAATGAGGATTGGTTATAAAGGTTGGCATGAGATTTATATGCATGATAAGTATTACTTGGTTGGTGGAATAGGATTCGTATGTGGTTAGGACGTAATTCCATGAGCCTCTATATGAGACTTTATGGTGGTGCCTCAGTGGTCGGGACGTAATTCCATGGTCCTTATTAGTGGGAGCTTATGGTGGTGCCCCATCTATATAATTTAGTAAGGATTCAAGGTAAGGTTGCATCCTGACACTCTAAGGAGTTAGTTAGTCTCACATAGAGCGGACTGACTCTTGTGGTGAGAGTAGCAGGAGGCCTGAAACTCATTAAGGTCTAACCTTGTGTGTGGGGGTTGAGACATCGTAACACTTAGTTCGGGGGTGAGCAGCTCGGTAGAGCAGGGAAATCCACCACAAGTGCAAGCATCCGCTGAATCCGACTAAATTATATGTATCCAGATGAGTCGTGTCTAAGTCCTAGTGTATTGTGTGCAAGTCATAACATGATTGGTTGATATATATATATATATATATATATATATATATACTTGTTGAAATATGAAAGTTGTGTGTGACCGTATGATGAACTATTTTCTACTCTAGCTTACCCTTGCTGCTTGTGTGACCGTATGATGAACTATGTTCTGTGTGTTTGGTTTTCTCCTTTTGCGATGATCATCAATTTATTGGTGTGAGCAGATGCGAGAAATACTCGTGGTCAACAGGGAGATGGCGATTCCGCTGCGTAGCCATCTGGGCTGTATGTTGTTCATCTGAGTTTCATTTAGGGCTAAGGCCCATGTATCGTCCTATCTTGGGATTCATTTGTTTTGCTGTCAATCCTCTACTTCATTTTGTGTATGGCATCATGGTGTGCCTTAAATCTTTTTTCTTGGATTCCTTTAGATATTATAAGGAGTAACGTTATACTCCATGACTTTGTTTCTCATTCTGTCTGTGTGACATTTCATTTAAATTAAGGTTGTATTTTAAATGGGGTGTTACAAGAGGGGGTATTTAAATAATTTTTTATTTGCATATATCTATATCATATTAATACATAATCTTAATATTTAACATCCTTTAAAACTAAATACATAAATATCCTATATTGTTATTAGGTGTGCATATAGATGATTATTATTCTATAAGCTATTATTAATTATGTACAATAATTTTTTCTACTTAATATTGATTCATTTGGGTACTATTATAAAAACAATATAATAAATATTTGGCATCAATAAGATTATATATATATATATATATATATATATACTTTTACACGCATAATTAATTATATATTAAACTTTTATAATTTAAACACATGTATTTAATAAGGTATTTGTCACTTAGGTAAGATGTTCTTATATGAATGCGCTTAAGAGAAAAACATTTCTTGTTTAATTTGTGAATATATCAATTGAACAAATCATTGTAGTTTTAGTGAACTTAAAACAAGTCATATGACTTAGTATAATAAGTCATCAACTCTAGATTCTACCTCAAATTCAAGACTATTTGTGTCTCTCTTTCTCCAAAACTTCAAGTTATGATTTGAGTGAGGAGTCATATTAGTTCATTGACCATTTGGATTCATATGCATTAGTACTATTTCCATGTAATACAAGTTATTGCTTGAATGTCGCTTTAGTGATAGCTCAATGCTCAAGCAATATATATAGAAAACCATAATTTAGTAATAAATCCAAATACATATTCCAAATCAGCATATGTTAAACACAAATAATCTAATCATAAGACTATATGAGTAATAGTTTTATCTTAAATTTCTGATGTAATACACGTTAAGAAATTTCTGGTATGATAGATTAGGGAAATTCACTATCAATGAGGTGCGAGTTTCTTATATAAGATATTTAACATCACCTCCAACATAAAACCTTAAGGCTTAGTATTTATGAGTCTTTCTTTTCTCATATGTCACTCAATTTTCTTATTTTTACTCGATGTGGAACATTCTTTAAAGTTGAATGTCCCACATTAAGTAGATATGAGAAAATTGAGTAACATATAAGAAAAAAAAAATCTATAAACACTAAGCCTTAAGATTTTATGTTGAAGGTGATGCCAATATCTTATATGAAAACTTCTAGCTCAATGGTGGTAAATCTTACCAATGTATCTTCCTAAAATTTTCCAAGAATGGTATAAAAGTCGAAGGTCTGTCTCAATGACTCGATTCAAACGGTGACAAGTATGCCCTATATTGGTTAAAAACTCAACAATGGTTAGGTTCAAAAGGGAAGTGTGTATAGATAATGGGTTGTGGACAAGTATGTCGTATTTTGGTAGAAACCTATGGTAAAACCCAACTCATACTTAAGGGGGAAACTATTAGAACTCGAAGTATGAGTTTAGAGTCTCACATTAAGTATAAATGAGAAAATTGAGTAAAATATAAGAAAAGAAAAACCCACAAAAATTAAGCCTTAAGGTTTTGTTGAAGGTAATTTCAAATCTCTTATATGGGTAACTCTTAGCTTAGTGGTGGTAAATTTTCCTAGAGTATCTTCCTGAAATTTCCTAATGGTGGTTTCAGAGCCGATAGTTTATCCTGGTGTCCAATTCAAATGAAAACAAGTATATCTTGTTATGGTAAGATCCAACAACAATTAGGATTAGAAGGAAAGTATGTGGAGACAAAAGGGTGGAGAACAAATATGTCATATTTGTTGGCACAAGCAAGCTTGAAGCAAAGATTTGATAAAGCCAGGTGCATGAAGATCACATGTGTTTGATGAAGATCCACTTGAAGATTATGTTTCTAGTGTATTAAATATAGAAATAATGTGTTAAATGTAATGATTAGGTGTTATATCATGTTGGTAGGCTATATGACATAAGTTACATGTCTTGTTAGTCTTAGTGTGTCTCCTTTAATCTGTTAAAATGAGTTTTAACAGGTTAAAAGGCTTGTAGTATATAGTTTCTAGTATAAATGTATTCAATCAGTTGAATTATTTTTCAATCGACTAATTTCACTTAAGTGAAGTGAAATCAATTGATTGTACGGAAAATTCAATCGATTGATTTCACTTAAACCAAACTATATATGATGTATTTTCGAGAGTAGAGCTAAGTTTCTGAGTTTTTGAGTGCAAAATCTTGTCATTCATCACTGGAAAACTCTCTTTCTACAATACACAGCTGCAACGTGTTGATTGAAGATCCTGGTTGATCTTGAAGGCATTTTTGGCTTGGGATTAGCTTGAAGAACACATGTATGATTGGCTAGGGAGAGTCACCATCAGGTTTTGTTGTTTTTGTGAATAAGTTTTTTTGTTCAAAAGTGTAATCTTGATGTGTAATTTGTAAAACTTTTGAATATAGTAGAAACCAGGCTCAGGTTGTCCTGATAAACTAGATGTAGCTTTGTAATTGAGTGAACCAGTATAAAAACAAATATGTAATTCTCCTTCCTTCATCTCACTCACTTTGAATCACTCTAAAAACTCAAGAAAACCAAGTAGTTCACTCTTTGTTATGTTTTAATGCGTTCTTGTGTAATCTGAGGTTGTATACTTGTTAGAAATATTGATTGGAACAAATCTTGTAACACTCCAATCTTAAGATGTCACGAGGAGTTATAAAAATGTATACTTTTAGCGGAAAACAATTGTTTTCCAAAATGTACTTAAGAAAAACTAAGAATTTAATTTATTAAATATCGTAATTCAAAACGTAATTGTCCAAAAAATTTAAAATATCAACGACAAGTAAAAAATATACAATTTAAAATGTCAAACAAATGTGTTTTACCTAGTAGTGAGAGAATGTACAACCCACTACCCGCACGTAACCTTTCCCCTTTCATGATATAAGTTTGAACCACTCAAACCATGTGATATAAAGCAAAAGAAAAGAACCAAGCCCAGCCCCACCATTATGCTAAAGTCAAACCATAAAAGAAAGAGAAAATATATGCCAAAGAAGAAGAAAAGAAACGTGAATTCACTGCATAACACAAGTCTTCCACAAAGCACCAAAAACAAGGTATGGAAGGCTAGTGAAACAAAAGGAAATTGCACCCAAGGGTCATGCATTGACGTGAAAGAACCAAAAAAACTACACCAATAAAGCATTAACGTTGCACCATACATAACAAAGAACCCAAACGCGTTCACTATACAAATTTGGCAGCACCATCAAACCACTCCAAGGACTTATTCATCCAACAATCAAAATGTAACGAAAGAAGAAAGAAAAGAGAAAAGATCAAGCTTCATTCATCAAGAACCTAGAAAACAAGGAAAACGAAAATAAGATTTAGCTTCAATCAACAACAGAAAGCAAACTCAGTTTCCCCCTACCTTATGGGTCTCTCTAGAAACATTTCTCTTTTCTACCATACTTGCGGAATCGCTCCCACTTACACCCTTGTTGTCTGTTTTCTCCCCCATCCTAATTCTTAAAAACTAAAAACCTATAAGGCTTGGCCTTATCTAATCGTATATTAAATCTTCTAGTTAAGATTATATAAAAAATAAATCTACATTTGTCTAATAAATATATGGCAGAAACATTTTCAAAAAATAAAAAACCAAATGAATGAGAAAAGATATCATGAAGTTGGGAGGAGAGAGAAAACTAATTGGAAAAAATTCATGGGCCCTACATCTTAGAGGAGGGAAGAGGAAAACTTACAAAAACAACCAATACTTGACCAATCAGATTGGAACCCCAATCCTGCACATATTTCCCCCACTACAACCACTAGACCACATACTATCTAATGATATAAGGGTGAGTTGAGAAAGAAAAACAATCACATTTCATAATTAATGAAAATTAACACCCACCCAAATTATCTTAGCCCATTCTTATTTCATTGACTCATTTATACCATTTCACCCTAATCTCATAACTTATATGAGAAAGATCCACACACAACTTTGGTCTTTAGGGATTATCATGCTTCCACCAACCTGTCCACTCGTGGTCCAACTCTACGGACCTTCCTGCCCGTAGTCCAACTCTACGAACCTACTTGTTCGTAGTCCAACATATGTGAACACCTACTATGAACCTCCTCGCTCATAGTAGTCTCAAGTGTGAGCATGAAACATATGAACCTCCCCGCTCGTATCCCCACACCAAAGTACAACGAGTATGGACCTCCCCGCCCACATCAATCACGTATCCCCAACTCCATTACGAACCTCCCTGCTCGTAATTTAATCAAGCATATCACAGACCAACCTTTAAGTCCATCCATGCAAAACCATTTGTAAAGGACCCTTGCTCCTGCAAAACCATCATACAAGTTAGTGAAATGCTTCCAAACAACCAGCTCCTATATTTTTAAAACGTGCAAGTAATCTACTATCACCAACAATACCCATCTATACCTTCATTTCCACAACTCAAACCATTACAATTTTCATGTAAATCTAAGATCTTAACTCATGAATCAACTCACACCAATTGACGATACCTCTAGGTGATGCATCAGGATTCTGGAAATTCCATATTTTCTTGCACCAACAGAAAAACCCTAAATCCCCCAAAATTGCGATTCAACCTCCCAATACCAATAGATCGAATCCAATCACATACTCATCAGACACTTATATTCAGTTAATGTAGATAATCTCATCATACACAAATTCGATAATGACATATCACAATTTCACATCCATTTCACAAACCCTTAATAAACCCTCATGTTCATCAAACCCCAATCATCAAATTAAAGTAAAAAGTAATTATTATCAATTGATTATGAAAAAAAAAAAAAAAAAAGCAAAGTCCCCTAAACTGCAAAACACCCAATGCATTCCGAAAACACATAAAACATACGAAAACATGTGATTCCAATTCGCGTCGCCTGATGGTTCTTCACTACCGCCAGGCGGTTCATCACATAACCTAGGAAAACATGAACAAAAGGGTTGCATCATGTAAGATCCGCTAAATATAATTAATTAAATAATTAATTAATTAATAAATACGGGTATTGGGAGCCTTTATGGCATTAAATGTTGATTGTTGGGACGTGGAAAAGTACTAGCTCAAATAGTAGAGAGTACTTTTTGTGTAAGGGTACTTGGGTTCAAGTCCTATGTATGGCATTTATGAGTTATTTAATTGATTATTATTTTAATAATATGCTTGATCATGATGAGTGATAATATAATCCTAGAATTATAGGAATGATGACAAAGCATGAATTGATTAAATGGTTGTGCATTGATTCGACATTTGGCATGGTTATGGGTTTAAACCTTGGTAGATCCAAATTAAACTTTCTTTTTGCCACATTTTTCTTTAGCATGAATGCGAAAGGACACTGAAACCTTAGCTGAAAAGAGGCAGCCAAGAAGGGCTGAAAAAACAACTCCTAATGAGCCTTGAATGTCAATTAACTCCATCTTAATACCAATTTTCGTTTTCACCTCCATCAAGTCTCATTAAGGCAAAATTAAGTGGGAGTTAGTGGTGAGAGAGGGTGCTTTGGAGTCTATCAAAGTGTTGGTGTTGAGAGGGGAAGAATTCTGAGCGTGTGGGCTGAACTGGGAGACTAATTGCAGTGGATTGGAGCTAACCTAAGGGAGTCACGTTGCCAACATCAAAAAGAGAATTTTAGCATTATTTTTTTAGCAAGAATATCCATGTTAGGGGAGTTGGAACCGTTCTTTCTAATTCATATCGCTCAATTGTATGAAATGTATGTTAACTTGATGCATATATTCTGTCCATTTTGCAATTTTCGTGTTTATGGAAAATTCCTAGAAACTGCCAGACGGGCTATTCGTAGTCGTCAGGCATCTCATTCAAATTTGAGTGTTTTCTAGGTTCTTGAAGATGAATCGCCTGACGGCATGACGTGAGCAAAAGTAATATAATTGTGTGTATTGAGAGCGTAATATATTGATAGTACTCATAAGCGTATGATAGAAGTGTATTGGGTGAAAATTTGAGGGACTGGTATGAATTGGGATGGTTGGAGTTCACACCAATGCAGATTTAGAGAACTGCCTGACTAAGAAGTGTAGAGGGGAGCCTGTGATTTTTTTGTGAATCAGGTTAATGATGAATGAGTGATTGGGAAATCATCTAGACAAAGACCTAAAGGGATGATATACCTAAATTAGTAGTATGAATTTATGTTAAAGTTAATAGGAAGTTGAAGAATCATGACAATAATAACTGTGTAGTAAAGAGTCTTATTAAGCCAAAAGTCGTGTTGGGTTGAGAAGTATAGTACAAGTAAGAGTAAAGTTCCTAAGTGAAGATGTAATAGTTGGACGTGAGATATATGTCATTCCATGATAAGGTTAGAACGGTGACGTGGTGGCATTAGAAGAGAGAGGGAAATTTGTATTAGTTATAACTAATGATAAGAGTGAATGCCTGGGATTGCCTATGTGACAATGTTTAGGGAATGAAAGTACAAGAAAGTTGTCATGCTAACTTGAATCGCTTAGGCATTGCGTTACTAAGTTTATGGTACTCTGGAAGAGTGCAAATGTGGGTGGTGTGTGGGTCATTGTGCCTGAACCTGAACTAAAAACCAGTACTACGCAAGTACTGGTGTAGCACCTAGCGGTGGTAATTGACCTGCCAGGCAAAAGCTACCAAATTAGGGGAGCTTGGGAGCTTGAGGTCCCTGGCGACAAGGGTTGTCCCGCCAGGCGGTACCTGTAGACAGTAGCTTTAGAGGCGCTTGGCGCCTAACGACACATGTCCCCAACCAGGCGATTTGGAAGCAAGCTTCGCCTAGCGCTGCTCCTGAGCCGCCAAGCGATGGTACATATGCAGAGTGGCTTATGTTTTAATGTGCGTGATCTACAAGGTTTTGATGATACCTCGAAGGTCAGCTTGCTGGTGTTCCTTGAGTTATGGCTCAGAACATATCCCTTGAGTTGTGGCTTGGGATAGGGTTAAGCACGTGGCATTCCTTGAGTTGTGGCTCGGAATGGCATTCCTTGAGTTCTGACTCGAGATGGCGGATGAACACGAGGAACCCTTGAGTTATGGCTCGGGTTGACGAGTGTTGGTTGTGTGAATGTGCGAGTTATGGCTCGTACGATGAATCCAAATAGATTGCCCTCCTTGGTATGAGACCAACGAGTTTGGTAGTCTTGGGATGTTACAAATGATATTCGTATTGGAAACTCCACCTGGCGTTATGGAGTGTGGTCCGTAGCATGGTTTCCCACACGTGCTCTACCAATTGTGGCTGATAGGTGTGGCAGCAAGACATCTTGAGGTACTCATCAGAGGAAGTAGAACACGAGTAACATGGTGGTGGCCATGTGGTGTGGAATCGAAGGATATAAATTCCTTTGGTGTACTTGTATGGTTTATATATATATATATATATATATGTATGTATATGTATGT
>Ga0209389_1004686_pt1 | contig 11468 bp, 8 predicted proteins | sample CowpearedBW_FD_187526 | JGI IMG/M metagenome (GOLD analysis project Ga0209389, IMG submission 187526) | Root nodule microbial communities of legume samples collected from California, USA - Cow pea red BW (SPAdes) (version 2) | ecosystem: Host-associated > Plants > Roots > Nodule | place: USA... | reverse complement strand
TGGATATTAGTTTATCATTCTTGTTATATTTTAATATTTTAGGTAGTTTATTCAATTAGGTGATTTGTTTGTTTCTTGCATTTTGTTTCTATTTTAGGAGATTTATTTTATTTTATTGTTTTTATTTTATTCTTTTGTTGCTTTTGGTTGTTATCTTGTTTTATTTGATCTTTTAATTTATATTTGTTTTTCATTTTATTTATCTTTTTGTTTTTTACCTTTCATTTATTTTATTTTTCTTTATCTTCTTTTATTTTTTTAGTTTGTTTTATTTTAACCAAAAAATCAATTATGTGATCATTAGGAGAGGACTATGTATTAGTTTACCCATACTAATCTTTTTGCCTACTTTATTAAGAATATTGAAGTTGTTACAAGTAGCATTAATTTGAACGCTTAAATGACAACTATATCACGCTCCCTATACTACCTTGGTTAGTAGGATTCTTTGGAGACAAGGTGTGTATAACATGTTGTATGAACTGAACATACTTGAATCTAAGGACTATGTGAAAGAAAGAACTGTTATCAAGAAAAAGGTCTTCTCAACAACCAATATCAAGCTCATGCATTTGCAAGTACCTTTGAGTATATAAATCTTGAGCCTCTTGGAAGAGTTGGGGGTACAAGATAGAAAATAGGCAACATCCTTATGTAGGAGTATTTGAATGCTAAGACACAAGTTATACGATCATCGTAGGTGGAAACCACAACCACAAACATGTAAGGCTAAGCTAATCATGTAACATATCACATAACAATGTACATCAACATACACAAGTTAGAGAGAATGGTATGTAATTTTTCCTTTCCTTGAATAAATTATATTCATTGCCTATTATCTATTTTTGTTCCTTTATTTTCATCTTTTATTTTAGTTGTGAGTACTTGTTCTAGTACTCTGATACCCAACAGTGGTATCAAAGCTATTGGTTCGTATGATTATATTTTGCTGCTATTTGAATTAGAATAGTGTTTTGATAGTGGATAAGGTGTGGTAGTGTGAAAGTGCATGTCTAGGCAAATTATGGCTAGGAAAGACTTGGTACTTAAGCGTGTCCATTAGTGACCCACCTCTCTTTCCTGGGAATTACCTGGTGAACTGGTTCACGGTCTGCCTCCATTGTTCCAGTAGACAGTACTATTCATAGTGAGAATTGCATAAGTCAATTTTAAAGCCATGGCAACAAGATACGAGATAGAGAAGTTCAATGCGAAAAATTTCTCATTGTGGAAACTAAAGATGAAGGCAATTTTGAGAAAGGACAATTGTCTAGCAGCAATTGAAGAAAGACCTGCGAGCATTACAGAGCAAAAGTGGAAGGAAATGGATAACAATGGTATAGCAAATTTGCACTTAGCATTGGTAGATGCAGTTTTATCCAACATTATGGAGAAGGACTTGGAACTAGCAAACAAGGATTTCAGGGATGCAAATTCACCGAGACAAAAAAGATAGGAAGGTTTGGCTTTCTTAGAAGAAATACTTACTGATAATCTTGTGGCACTTCAACATGCAAGATTTCAAGTTGACCCCATTTTCTTCCTCACGTATGAGTCCTAGCAGTGAAACGGAGAGGATGGAGAAGTCTCGAGTATCGAGTACATCAGTGGTGGACAACCTTATGAATGTTATGATGTGTACAAGACCAGACATTGCACAAGCAATGGGAGTGATTAGTAGGTTCATGGCAGGTGTGGCGGAGAGTAGTGAAGTATTGACAACAGGTCCTTAGAAGGAACCTTAGGTATTGCATTGCGTTTCAGAGGATCAGAATTATATGTCAATGAAGTCTACGTGGATTCGATCCTACTGAACTCTATCAGAAGAACAAGCAACATGAAGGCAGAGAATAAAGCATGGTGGGAGATTGTGAGAAAAGAAGTCTCACATCGATGGGAACTTACTTAGGGGCTTACTTTTAATGTTATAAAAGGGATCCAGTGTTTCCTTAGGAAATCATCCCAAAGTCTCTCCCTTCTTATTCCTTTTAGTTTATTTGCTTGAGAGAAGAATTAAGAGAGAATATTAGTTTCTCCTTTAAGAGAGAAGGTTGATTTCTCCTTTAAGGTTCTTCTTGTATTAGTTTTTCCTATTTCCAAGAGAGGGGTTGTCATTGTTTTCTCCTTGGGATTAGAGAGAATGGTATGTAATTTTTCCTTTCCTTGAATAAATTATATTCATTGCCTATTATCTATTTTTGTTCCTTTATTTTCATCTTTTATTTTAGTTGTGAGTACTTGTGCTAGTACTCTGATACCCAACATAGCTGTTAAGGGGTTAATTAACATCGCACATATCATGTTTGCATCATTCGTAGGGGACTTAGAGATTTTTCTTTAAACTAATGCGACTTTAAGGTTTAACGTGTCAAGCTATTGTGTTCTCTTCTAGTGTTTTGGATAGGAAACTCTTGTTTCTCTCGTGTTGTGCATTCCTTTTGGAGGTTTGAGTTGGATGTGTCCAATTCGATGTTATGATGTTCCATTACCCATTCTGAATTCGGGGAGTGTATCCTGGAGGATGTTCTAATGTGATCCCAATAAGCCTAAGCCAAAAAAATCTACAAAATATAAATTGATGCATGGAAGGTTGTAGATTAGATTTAAATTAGACCATTGTTTAGGCTTTGCTTTCAATAAAAAGCTAGAACACTTTTGGATCAATTGGGTCGATCCCAATTTGCTATCTTGGCTGAGAATCATATCACTTGGCATCACCAAGACTCAGCTCCTACATCACATGGTCTCCAATCAAGCTTCTCCTCCAAGCTACATTTGCATTTCATCTTTGTTGCATTTTCTTCTCATTTGGTTGGCCATGTGCCTATAAATAGAACTATTCAACTATTGTAATGGTAACTCTTGAATTGCTAATAGATGCTACTGTTTGAGATCACTCCACACTTCTATTAATTTGAAAGCATACATGACTCCACTTCTACTCTTCATCTTCACCAAATCGTCCATTTTCGAGAGCTAGTTACATCTGCTTCTCAAAATTCCGCTGCACTCCAACTCCTCCTAATCATTCTTCATGGATTTCCTTCCTCTCCTCCACCAAGGACGTCCATCAATTGGTATCTAGAGCCATCCAAGCCTTTGCTGCATCCATCCTCTTGGTTTGGGTAAGGTTCTTGGTCCATACTTGTGTTTTGTTGCCAATTTATGTGTTGTTCTTCTTCTCCATTGTTTTTCTTCCAGTTTTTGCTATTTTTTCATGATTTTGCTGCTCTCCACCGTTTGACATTGAGGCTACATGAATCTCCATTGATTCATCTTGTAGTACTCCTTGCTTCATTAGTGTAAATATGTTTTAGGTTCCATTTTCGTTTTCCAACACTTGTTCTTTTATTTCTTGCTATTTTTCTTCATTTCAATCGGTGCATCTTATAATTTTTAGTTCCTTATGTTGTGTTTTGTCTTAAGTCATGTTTAAGAACTTTAATTCATCTTAATTTTTGTTCATATGGCTGAATTATGCACTTGCTTGATGAGAACCAAGTCCTAAATCACACAAAATGAGCTATGAACTTCAAGTGATGCTTGTGGATGTGTAAGGCAATGGTCTCACTATTTTTCGTCCATTTCACCGATTGGATTGTGCTTTTGAGTGTTTAAGATGTTCTTCTGTGATTTATACTTGATATTAGATCATAATCAAGTTCATTCATCTTGAATTTTCATAGAACATCTTACAATTTCCGTGAGCAATTCTGCTCCAGTTTGTTTTTTCAATTTTCACTACACACACACCTATTGTTTGAGATTTTTCATTACTCACTGCCTGGTCCAAATTTTAATCTGAATTTTTCCTCATTAGCTAACATCCTGACAAACAATACAAAAAAAGAATCATTCAAAAATGTTGAGTACAAAAAAATGAAAAAACACGCAATTTGAGGCTTATGTTTCCGTTTTCTAGCACTGCAGTTTTCGAAATTCACTATTTCATTGTTGTTTTGTGCGTGTTTGTGTGTTTTTAGTGCTCGTTTTCACCTGAATTTTGGCTTGAGTATGTACCCTATATTGCTTCATTATTGATTTGCTTTGAAGTCAATTCATCATTTCATTTGCTACTGCTTTGCAATGAGTACTTCAGCCATATTTTGAGTACTTTTGTTTTGCTGTTTTTTTTTTGTTGTTTTCATCTATTCTAGTGCATTTCTAGGTTCCTTTTGTGGTGCTTGCTTTTATTTTCCTTTAATTTCTTGCTTGTCACTTCTTGAATCTCCTTCTAGTCATGTTTCATTTCAATTCTCTTTTGGTTTAGCATTTCTAATTAGTTTTTCTTACTTTCTCCTTTGTTTGGGTTCATATACTTGAGTCTTGGTTATTGGTTGTGATTGATGATGCTATGAAGTTTAGAATGGTTTCTATGATTTGGTAGAATCTTAGGTGGTGGATATTGAAGTAGAATTTTAGCTTGTGGGCTTATCCTTTTCCTCACCTATTGAGAGTTTTGGACCTATTCAATTGAGAGTGTGTGTGTATGTGTGTGCTAACTCCATTGCTTGGTATAGTTTTCTTGTTGTTTTATTTTATGGTGCAGGTTTGGTGGATGTTTTGGCCTTAAAACCAAGACTATAGTTGATGTTTTGCACTTCATTTTGGTGGCTTAAGGTGCTTACAAGTGCCTTACTTGGTGGTGGTCTTTGTTCAAATCAAAAGGAGGCTACAAGCCAAGCTCTTGGCTCTTGATTTTGTGCAAATCGGTAGCACTTTGGCAGCACATTTGGAGTTGCATTATTTCTTATTTTTGGCTTTAATTCTTTATACTTTGTACTTCTTTTTGGCACATCTTATTTGGTACCATTTTGAAGCCTCCTTGATTGTGAAATTGCATCTTTTGAGCATCAAAATTAGTGATATTAAGTGGCTTGTGGTTGCTTCATTTTGAGTACCAAATTAGTGAACCAAAATTGCTTTCAAGTTCTCAATTGTATCCATGGCCTACTTAGGTGTCTTGGGGAACCAAAGGTGTTCAATCCCATCTCCTAAGTATAACCTTTTTCATATTATAGTGCAACGTTTTAGTAAGTGAGTGTGTTCAAAGTTCTAAGTGCTTTCTCACCTTGCTTTTAGGTTGCATAGTTAGATGGTTAGTGGTTTAAATTTGTGGGACCAAAGTCTCTAAAATTTTTGCCATTTAGGGGTTCGTTTTTAGTGCTAATCTTTTCTTTTCTTTGAGTCTTGTTTGTGTTTGTTTGTGCTTAGTTTCTCAAGTGATTCTATTTACTTAGCCTTAGACAATTGTGTGTTCTTTGAAACCTTTTTCAAGTACATCTTGGCAAGGATTGGCCTTGGTACATAAGAAGTCTTTTAGACTCACCTCGCCTAACCTCGAGGTCTACTTGTGCTTGGTTTCTTCTTTCACCATTTGTTAAAGTTTCTAAGTTCTTTCAATCACCATGAGTACATATTCTACATATAGTTCTAGGTTGCATAGGCATAGTAGTAATGCGCTGCATCATATCATTCATAGTGACATTCCATTCTTTAGGGAGGATACAAGACCAATATCATTCATTGATTGGATGTGGGATACAGAGAAGTTGGTGTAACCTTTGTTTTGTAAATATAGTCAATTTGACATTCTTAGCCATGTTATTTCTAGATTTGTAGGACGTACATGTGAGTGGTGGCATCAAAGGCAATTTCAAGTGAAAAAGGGAAGAGCATCATGCATTAATACCTTTTATGAATTGAAAGCATGCATGTGGAAACATTTTGTTCCCTCTTCATATAGGATCACTCGAGAGCAACAGTCTCGACTAGAAAACTTCATTGATATAGAGATGCATTCATTCAAAATCTAAAGAAGTTTTCTCGTCAAGAAAGAGATTTTAAAGATAAACTTGACTTTCTCTTGAGTAAGAAAAGAGAAATTGAAAAGCAAAGAGACCATGTGCAAAAAGGGAAAGAGAAGAAGGAAAGAAGTGATAGAGAGGAAGAGGAAAGGAAAGAATCTGACAGGGCGTTGAGAGAAAAGAGAGAAAAAATAGAGCTTGAAAAGAAAGAGAAAGAGGAAGAAGAAATCCTACTCAAGAAAGGAGTGCTACTAAAGGCACCTCCCACCCCCACAATTCTCATTAAATCAAGAATTTTAAAGGGAGTGCTTAAATCTTTTAACTCTTCTCATTTCATCAATCATTCTCATTTTTTCAAACCAATCTTTACTTTGGCTTAGTTTTTCAAGCCAATTTCCCTTCCCATTGTTTTAAACTCCTCAAAAGATTTTGCAAAATCATACTTTGAGTTAATGTTGCCTACTAGGTTTGAGATGACTCAAAGTACACCAAATTATTTTGTTGAAGTATGTCTTGTTCATTTTCAACTAACTTTCAACAATAAAATAAGACCTTCTTTTGTCCTCTATTTTAGATATACTCTTGGTTATCAATTAGATCTTCCTTATGAGTATGGTGTTCATTCCACTTTTAATATACCACATTTAATACCTTTTGTAGGATCCATGGATGATGAACACCAAGATTTGAGGGCAAATCCTGGTGAGGGGATGATGTGATCCCAATAAGCCTAAGCCAAAGAAATCTACAAAATATGAGTTGATGCATGGAAGGTCGTAGATTAGATTTAAATTGGGCCATTGTTTAGGTTTTGCTTTCAATAAAAAGCTAGAACACTTTTGGATCAATTGGGTCGAGCCCAATTTGCTATCTTGGCCGAGAATCAATAGCTTCTCTACATTTGGATGCAAGCAAAGCATGAGCAAAGCAAGGAGCATGTGATGGTAGCATGGAGAGTGTGACATGCCACTTGGCATCATCAAGACTCATCGCCTACATCACATGGTCTCCAATCAAGCTTCTCCTCCAAGCTACATTTGCATTTCATCTTTGATGCATTTTCTTCTCATTTGGTCGGCCATGTGCCTATAAATAGAACCATTCAACTATTGTAATGGTAACTCTTGAATTGCTAATAGATGCTAGTGTTTGAGATCACTCCACACTTCTATTAATTTGAGAGCATACATGGCTAACCTTCTCCTTCATCTCCTCTAGCTACCTTTCATACCATAGCTCCACTTCTACTCTTCATCTTCACCAAATCCTCCATTTTCGAGAGCTAGTTACATCTGCTTCTCCAAATTCCGCTGCACTCCAACTCCTTTTAATCATTCTCCATTGATTTCCTTCCTCTACTCCACCAAGGACGTCCATCATGTTCTTTGAAAGAGTCGTTCTTTCTCAAGATTGTCGAACTTTTGATTTAAGGCCCGAAGCTTTTTGTGGTGTTTAATCAATCGGTCATGGACCAAATTTGGTTGAGTCGACCCTGACCCAAATTTGACCGCATTGGGATGAGTCGGTGCTGAACAAAATTTGGCCGTATTTTGCCAAGTTGGTTGCAACCAAAATTTGGTTATATTCAGCCTAGTCGACTCCAGCCAAAATTCGGTCAAATTCAGTCAAATTGATCCTAACAAAAATTTGGCATAGTCGGTCCTAACTCAAATTTGGCAATATTCGACTAAGTCAGCCCTGGACGAAATTTGGCCATTTCGGCCAAGCCTACCGAGGTCGAAATTTGGCCATTTCGGCCAAGCCTGCTGAGGTCGAAATTTGACAGTATTTAGCTGTGTCTTCCCCAACCGAAATTCAACCGAATTTAGTCGAGTCAACCCCAATCGAAATTTGGTCGAGTCGACCCTAGCCCAAATTTTACTATATTTAGTCGAGTCGGCACTAGACGAAACGACCGAGTTAGTCACGATTAAAATTTGGTCGTATTCGACCGAGTTAGTCGCAACCTCGATCGAAATTCAGTTGAGTTGGCCTTTGCCAAAATTTGGCTGAGTTGGCCCAGGCCAAAATTTGGCCGAGTTGGCCCTAACCTAAATTTTTTCGTATTTAGCTAAGTTAGCCTTATACTGTCGTATTCAGCCAAGTCGACCGTGACTGAAATTTGACCGTATTCAATCGAGTAAACCTTGACCGGCGAATTCTGTCTAGTCAACCCCGATCAAAATTTGGTCGAGTAGGCTCTAACCCAAATTTGGCCATATTCGGCTGAGTCGGTTCTAGCCGAAATTTGGTCGTCTGTGACCAAATTTTACCGAGTCAAGCTTGATTGAAAGTTAGACATATTCCGCCGAGTTGGCTCCGACCGAAATTTGATCGAATTTTTCCTAGTCAACCTTAGCTAAATTTTGGCTGAATTCGACCAAGTTGGCCGCAACAAAAATTTGGTCGACTTGGCCACGACTGAAAGTCAGTCGAGTTGGTTTCATGCTAAAATTCGGCCGAGTTGGCCTTGACCAAAATTCTACCAAATTCAATCGTGTTGACCCTAAGAACACAAGTTTAGAAAATTTAATTTATAAAAATTGGATTCTGGATTTTGAACTTGATCTAAATATTTGGATCTGAATTTAAATCTTGATCCAAATATTTAGATTTGAATTTAAAAAAAAAATTATGTTAATTTTGCTAAAAGAAATGAATTTAGATCAAAAATCTAATCCAATTATTTGAATCTAAAATAAAATAATGTGAATTGAATCATTACAAATCTATTTCATGATTACCCCTAGTGTTGAGTTTGGAACAACATTGCTGAAGCTCGGTGTTTAATGAGGGACATCTTGCCTTTCCAAAATTTTGAGGCATATATATAATTTTTTTTAGTTATAATATATTTTTTTTTAGTTTTAGTATATTTGTAAATTTCACACTCCAAATTTATGTACTCCTTTTATTAAATGCGTCAGCGAGATAGAATTAATTGGAAGAGTTTTACATTCTTTATTGTCCTTTGTTTCTTCGTGAGTTATATTAATTTCATGATCAATCCTTAGCACCTGTCAATTTTGCGGGGAATGCGAAGCATAGGACAGTCGTGGAGCCCAACCCCGGAATTCATGGAAAAACAACGAGATTCCCTACCAAAATAATATAGCACAATACAACACCAAATCTAGGGACCCATCTTTATTTTGTTATAACTTTGGTCTAGTAGGTTAACTACTTCGCATCAATTCTGTTACCAACTTCACTGTTCCTGTAATGGTCAAAATTGAAATTGAGAGTGACCAAATTACATCTCTAACAAGGTTTCGATAAACCAAAGGAATCTCATTATGCAAAAGAGGTTGAAGGTATCTCAATGGAATGAGGGGTTGGAGTGGAACCTTCTGACCTTGATTCAGTGGATGATCTATTTTCGGCATTTACCCTACGAATTTCCTCCACCATTCTCACCACATCCCCGATCTTTGGCCTCTGATCTGGTGTTCTCACAACACATGCCATCCCTATTTGCAGCATCTCAACCATTTCCTCCTCAATATTTGGATACCTCAGCAACTCCACATCAAACACTTCTGCAGTCCACTCTTCTCTAACCACAGAATTCACCCATCTAACCAAGTGGACAACTTCCTCACCTCCTTTGGCATGTAAGGGAAACCTCCCAGTTAGAAGCTCAAGTAGCAGCACACCAAAACTATACACATCAGATGCGGGTACCGATTTTCGGGTGTCCGTGGCTTCTGGGGCACGGTATCCTGTTGTTCTCGTTGCTGGATTTATCAGTGTTGCAAGACCAATGTCAGATACACAACCATATCCTCGTGGGTTGAGGAAGATGTTAGAGGACTTTATGTTTCCATGGAGGAGTTTTCCTCCTTCTTGAGCATGGATGTGAGCAATGCCTCTTGCTACACCAATTGCTATTTTCAAACGGCTATCCCAGTTTAAAGAAATTCTACTTCCTTCTCTTTTGCCTGCGTTCATAAAGTTAACAAATCATACTTAACATTAGACAATCCCTCAAAGTAGTTGTAGGAAGCCACATAGTTTATCTTCGTTGCATATTTGTAAGTCTCGTGACTTTGTTGCTTTCAGAACATGTTTGGTAAACATATCTATAATAATTTACAAGAAAAGAAAGTAGGAAGATAAAATGAATTAAGTTTCTTCTACAAGTTAAAGTCAATTTATGCAATTTAGTACAAACTCATTATATTTAACCTTTTCAAAAAATTAAGGCGCATAAGTTGAGGCTACCTTATGGAGAAGTTTATGTATTTTACCTTCTTACTTTCTTCTCATATGTAAATGTTTATTATGTAAAAAATTATAAAACAAATTTTTGACATTTACTTAATATAACCATTTAAGGAGGGAAGGAAACTGCATTTACATGGATATTTGGAAACAAACTCTTTACTCATTTTCATCTAAGTAATATCTGTATAGAACCCATCCAAAACCCGGTGTCATATTACTATTAGAGAAAACCAATTTTAATTGTTTTGGTCTGTCATAATGAATTAGATTAGCTAAAAGTAGTTAAAGGATAATTACATACATAGGAGATGATCTTAACAAGATAACATACCATGCAACATTGAAGACACATTACCCTGTTCGTAGTAATCATATACCATAAGTTTCTCCTCCTTTGAATAGTAATATGCCCTTAAAGCAGCCACATTATCGTGCCTAATCCTTCCGACCATCTCCATCTGTTGTTCAAACTCGCGTTTTCCGACAATGACATCCTTCAACCTTTTCACTGCCACGGTTGTTGTGTCTTCTAGAGCAGCCTTGTACACCGTCCCAAACGTGCCCTTTCCAAGCACTTCAGCAGATGCTCTCAACAAGTCCTCCAAGTCAAATGCAAGAGCGCAACCCTCAAAGAAAACAATTCTGTTCTTGTCTCGACTTTCAGAACCTTCCTTTTTCCTGGATGTTTCTCCTTTCTGACACATCACTTGTTGTCCACTTGTACCACCTTTCTCATAGCAACACACGATCACAAAAGCTGTTATCACTGCAATTCCCAGGACACAAGCACCAATAATGACACCCAACAAGGCTGGTTCCCTAAGTCCTTTGGATTTTTTCCTTGTTGGATTAGAATTTGGGGGTTGAATAAGAAAAGAAGGGGAAAGAGCATGTGAAGAAGCAAGATTGTTACCAGAAAACGCTACTCTTGGAAATCTCTCCAAGGATTCAGGCACAATCCCACTAAGGTTATTGTTGGCAAAATTATTGAGATCAGGAATGTCACCCGAAAGGGTGTTGTTGGCTAGAACTAAAGAAGAGAGATGAGTCAAATTTGAAAGTGAAAATGGGATGCTCCCATTAAAAGAATTGTTGGATAAATTGACAATACTAAGATTCTTCCACACTGAAAAGTCTGATGGCAATGGACCAGAAAATCTGTTGAATTGGAGATACAGATAGATCAAATTATTTAGCTGAGAGAAATCAGAAGGGAAAGAACCAGTTAAGCTATTTGAGGCAAGACTCAGAGTTTGGAGCGCTGAGAGACGACTAAGAGTGTTGGGTGGGATTCGACCCCTCAATCCAGTTCTGGTGAGTTGGATGGCAATAACATGTGATTGCTCAGAGTTGCAGGTCACTCCTATCCAACTTTTGCACACAGAAGAGCTCTTGTCCCAGTTGATCAGATGATGAGAGTGGCTAATGTTG
>Ga0209389_1004684_pt1 | contig 11470 bp, 9 predicted proteins | sample CowpearedBW_FD_187526 | JGI IMG/M metagenome (GOLD analysis project Ga0209389, IMG submission 187526) | Root nodule microbial communities of legume samples collected from California, USA - Cow pea red BW (SPAdes) (version 2) | ecosystem: Host-associated > Plants > Roots > Nodule | place: USA... | reverse complement strand
AAAAATATATATATATATATATATATATATATATATATATATATATATATATATAAAATAAAAAAAATATCTTCAAACTGTGTTTAGTATAAAAACAACTTATCAAGTTTATTACATGGTAAGTTAATCTTTTGTATAAAAATAAATTATTATATTTTAATAATAACATAACTTTTTTTATCATGAACATAATTTAAATTTTAAAATTATATTTAGTTTTTTTTTTCATTTAAAGAAAATAGTTGATCCAATATAAAATAAAATAAAACCTAAAAAATCTAAAATACGATCCCTGTCCAATAGGTCTGAAAAGTGAGTTTTCCAATGTATATTTAGCTTTTTGCTTCTTTCACATTTTTATGATGGGCTATTATTGGTTGACAAAGTTTTTCTGACAAAGTTTTTGACAAACTTTCTTATGTAGGTAAAAAAATATTATTTTATTATTTTATTTTAATTAAAAAATAAAAAATTTAAGTTTGTTAATTCCATTTTTAGAAACTTTTGTTAACTTTGTTAAAAAAAAATTTGTCAATAGGTAATTTTCCTTTTATGATTTTTCCTTCAATCCCCTTCAGTTTTTCAAATTGATCAAATTGTCCTTTATATTTTCAACAAACTTCATTGTTAGTCTTTAGGAGTGGCACTCTTAACTTTGGACCTTGAAGGCGAAAAGTCTTGTAGACACTGAATTTAGTTGTGTTCGATAGTGTTTAGGTTTGCAAAGCATTTGAGCAACTTGAAAGAATTCTCTTTTGTGCCATTTCAAATAATATTTTTTATGTTCTAAATTTTATAAAACTCAAATAATTTTCGAAACACTTAATCCAAAAGTATAATTACAAATTTTGAATATGATGATAATCCAGAATTCATTTTTTCCTTTAAATTTACCAATGTAAAATTTTACTTACGATTTTAAGAGATGATTTGTATCACGCTATTTGGGAAAGATAATGCCATATCAATTAGAGGTTATATTTCTTTTTCTAATCTGTCACCCATGTTTCACCCATGTTTATTTTCATAGTATACGTGTCATTATTACGTGTGATATAATAATGACATGCAGATTTGTATTCATATATTTAATTCTGACCCATTTTTCGTCCTAAAATTTTATATTTATTTACATATATTGATAACAAATTTATATCCACAAAAAACACAATCATTTACTTAATGATATCAGTTTTTATTAGTATGTATGCTTAGGTGTTACGTATATGTTGTATATTTTAAAAAATGGGTAAGTATTAAAATTAGTATGTTACAAACAAATTTTATACACCGATCATAATTATTACATTACCAGCAAACTTCTAAACAATAACCAATTGATCAATGATGATTAACGACTATAATAACTAATTTATATACTAATCTACAAAACTAAAATTTATTAATTACTAAAATAGTTACTATTATAAATCAAAATTATAATTGGTCACTAAATTAGTCTTTAAAATTAGTTACCATGTTTTGGCTTCCAAAAGAAATTGGTCACTAAAAATTAACTACTTGGATTTTGGCTACAAAAATTACTTAGTTTCTAAATTGATATTTAATTAATTAATGACCATTTATAATAGCAACTATTTATGGAATGTGCAAAAATATTTTTTTTTTTATAAAAGTAAAGTCAGTAGAATGTGGTTGCTAAGGAAAAGATTTGGTACTATTTTGGAGGTATATTGAATTGTGAAAATACGCACTTGGTATTCTATGTGTGTAGAAATGATTGCTTAATGTGTTAGGATCAATTCTGCAGTGCCTAAACTAGTAGAATTCATTTTTACGGGTGTGGTGCCTATGGCATGGGATTATCGCCATGAGGGCTAGAGCACAATTTCGCTTGGCGGCGCTTAGGCAACGCCATGCGATAGTGTAGGGGCAAGGATCCATTGTAGATGGATTTGCATGGATGGGTTTGATGGCTTGGTCAGGGACATGCTAGATTAGTTACGAGCGGGAAGGTTGGTAAAGGAGATTTGAGATGCGTGATTGATATGGGCAGGGAGGTTCGTATCTGTTGTACTTTTGTGTAGGAATACGAGTAGGGAGGTTCGTATGTTCCGTAGAGTTGGACCACGAACAAGTAGGTGTTCACGCATGTTAGACTACGAGCGGGCAGATTCGTAGAGTTGGACTACGGGCGGGGAGCTCCGTAGAGTTGGACCACGAACAAGTAGGTTCGTGGGAGCATGATAATCCCTAAAGACCAAAGGGGTGAATGGATCTTTCTCATATAGGTTATGAGATTGGGGTAGAATGTGGGAAGTAATTGATGAATTAAAAAATGAATGAGAGGGAATGGTGAAGGTTAAATCTATTATTTATTTATTGTGTTATTTTCTTTCTCAGCTCACCCTTTCTGTTTGTGTTTGGCGATGATCGCGTGATTTGTCACGCAGGAGCATATGTGAACCCAGGTGAGCATGTTGATGCATAAAGACGAAGTGGGACAAACTATGGGGGATTTTTCACTATGTTTTAGTTCAGGCATTTTGTAAAAATTCATTATGATGTTTTCTCCACTATGAACTTGTCATAAAGTTTTAAAATTTCCCGCGCTTGGGAACTTTATATATTATTTTAAATTCCAAAAGAAACTATAAGATACATGCTTTATCTAGTAATATCCACCTAGGGTGTTACAATTTTAGTAACCAATAATTTTTAATTTTGTAAATTGGTATTTAAATTGGTCACTATAGTGACTTACTTTTAGTTTCTAAAATTGGTTTCTAATTGATGATTTTCTTGTAATGTTACAAAAGCTAAAACTTTATAAACAACCTAGGTTGTGTGTGATTGGAAGAGAGACAAGACAATTAGTCATCATTTGGGAAATGAATGACAATTGGGTTGGATTAAGAATAACTCATCAATTTTCACCAAAACGCCATCTTAATGAATTTTGGTTAGTAATGCCTAATAGCCTTTGGGACAATATAGTGTGAAAGTTTTGGAACCAAAGGAACAAAATTACTTTTAGAAATGAGAGGCGAGATTTTGAAGAGATTTTTGCTAGATCTCAACTAAAAGCATGGGCATGGATACAAGGAAAGAGCCCAAAGTTACGTTCTTAAACTCAGGTCGATGAATTGACCCAATGGAGTTCTCAAAATTACATGAGGTACAACTAGTAAATGAGTGTGATGATCAAGAGTGTTTAATATTCTACCTATGTACAAACTACCCAATTATCTCATACATATGGATTGGAATAATGTTGGTTTTATTTTGACTATAGGTATATCATTGTTGTTATGAGCTTTTAAATCCCAATGTTTTGTGCAAGAAAAGCAATTTATGTAGAGTAAATATCACTATCTATTGGGTTTATTGTTTTATGTTTGTTGGCTTTGGTTCTAACCTTTGTTAGGCTACTAGTCTAAACAGTGTCAACTATGTAAGATACATATTTTATGGACTTTGGAAAAAATATGCAAAAACTAATAACATGCATAAGAAATAGAAATATACAAAGATCAAAGCTTGTCGGATGAGTGAAGTATAACTAATTAGCCCCAAAGATACGAGTGTAAATCAATGTAACAACACATATTGAGCACTAACACATATTGTTGAGATAATTTTATATTAAGAAATCAATGTGAAAATGATATAAGGAGATATTGAGATATTATCATGGTTATTTATTATTAATTAGGATATATTTTCTTATCCTATTTATGGACATAATTATGGATATTATTTCATGGACTTAATTACGGACAATATTTATTTTGATATTATTTTATGAACATAGTTATGGACAATATTTGATTGACAAAATTTGATGTACATATATGAGTGACATATGAATAAAAGGGTAAGATGTTTCCTTAACATGATATCAAAAGCTCAGGGAAATTCTAGGGAGAACTAGATTTTTTTTCTTCAGAATCGTGAGAAATTATGGTGAAAAACGATGGTGGACAATCTCATGGTGAGACAATAGAAATATTTGGCATCACTCCAATATAGTGACAATAACTTATTAACATCTTCAATATTTCTACAACCAATGATTGTCTTCATGGTAAGAATGACATTCCTTGGATTATTGACACGGGAGCCACACAAAATGTGACAGGAAATTGATCTTGTTTGATAAATGAGAAGAATATTCCAACCATATCGGTGGGATTGTCGAATGGGAAAGATACCATCATTACAAAGAAGAGCATGTGATTTTGGATGGTGGTTTACAACTTGATAATGTTCTTTTTGTGCCATAGTTAACTTGCAACTTAATTTTTGTATCTCAATTAATTGATGTCTCAAACTGTATCGTTCAATTCACAAATACATTGTGTGTAATACAAGATCGAAAGTTGAGGACGTTGATTGGAGTGGTAAATGGAATGATGATTTTTATTTTTCGGGGTACTCCAATGATACACGCTTTAACAATTGATTGGGACTCGTCAATTGATATATGGCATAACCGTTTGGGTCACCCATCAGAAAAGGTGTTAAAATTCATCCTCATGAGAGTCAATTTAGTAGAAGCAATAATACTAAGATATGTTATATATGCCCCTTACTAAACAACACATGAATCAATTTTCTTAAAGTGAGTATACTATAAGAAGTCTTTTTGAATTAGTTCATTGTGATTTATGAAGACCTTATCACACTCCTTTATCTTGTGCGGTGCACTATTACCTTTCAATTGTTGATGATTATTCCCGTGAGTTTGGGTTTATTTGTTATGCAACAAAACTGATGTTATGTCTATGTTTATGAAATTTGTTGCCTTCGTTGATAGACGATTTGATATGAAAATAAAGAAAATACGAAGTGATAACGATACTGAATTTAATTGTCTATGTGCTTTTTCTTTAAAGAATGGAATATTCTTTAAGACATCGTGTGTGGGTACTCCACAACAAAATAGAAGAGTAGAAAGAAAACATCAACATATCATGAATGTGGCACGACACTCAAATTCTAGGGTAATTTACCAATGCAGGGGGTGAATGTGTTTTACAATACGTTATTTAATTAATCACACATTGTCTAAAGTGCTTAATTATTTGACACCTTATGAAAAATTATTTGGTGAACCACCAACATTCACTAACTTGAAAGTTTGTGGTTGTTTATGTTATGCACATCACCAACGTTGTGATGAAGATAAATTTGGCAGTAGAAGTTGAAAGTGTATATTTGTGGGGTACCCCTATGGGCAAAAGGGATTGTATGATTTAAAATCCAATGAATACTTTGTCTCTCGAGATGTAAAATCCAATGCTCGTTATATTCCTCCCATTACCTCTAATATTGAGAATATTGATAATGATATTGGAGAGCACATTTATGTAGATGATAATGAGGGAGAAGGTATAAATGAGGTGGATGGTGAGGTAGTGTCTCTACATGGAGTTGATGGGGTGATGTTATGGTAGTGTAAGAAGAAGAAAATATGGAGCCAATGATGGGAAGGGGGATGATAAAAAAAATTCCATTGATAAAGTTCTTGGAAAGTTGACTTGCTCAACAACATGCCTCAAGTACTCTATGAATAATGAATGATTTTCTACTAGACATCGAAAGTTGAACTAAAAATTTAAGGAAGCTGAAAAGGATTCTGGTTAGCGTGCAACAATGGATGATGAGATACGTGCCTTCGAAAAGAATGAGACATCAGTTCTACAGAAGCTCCCGCATGGAAATAAAGCTCTCAGAAGTAAATGGGTATACAAAATAAAACATCACTCAGACGAGAGTTATAGAACGGTTGAAAGCAAGACTTGTCATCTTCGTACATCATTAGAGAGAGGGCATAGACTATGATGAAACTTTTGCTCACTAGTGGCAAAAATTGTGATTGAACCTTCTTGGAAGTGGCAACAATAAGAAAGTAGGAAGTTCACCAAATGGATGTCCATAATGCATTTCTCCATGGTGATTTTGTTAACGAGGTATATATGAAAGTTCCTCTAAGTTTTCAAAACTCTAACCCAAATTTGGTTTGTAGGATGAAAAAGTCATTGTACGACTTAAAACAAGCTCCTTGTAGTTGGTTTGCTATGTTGACTATGACATTGAAGCGTTATGGCTTTGTTCAATCTTATTCAGATTACTCATTATTTATATTGCACAAGGGATAATTACATCTTTATGTGTTAGCACTCCAAATTTCATTAATTTTCTTTTCTAAAAGGTTTTCTTTTAGTTTAAATAAATATGTTTGAGTCTTTAATTAGTTAGTTTTTGTTAGTGTTTAGAAAAAAAATCAGTTTTCATAAAAATGTGTTACAAAGGTTTATTTTGAGAGTATTTTGTTGCATTTAATTTTGTTCTTTTAAAATTTCCCTTTTTAGAATAAATTGTCTTTGCTAGGATACCCTTTTACTTTGCTGAAATTTAATTTTGAACCCCTGACTTGTTTCTTTTCATATTTGCAAATTAGTCCCAGCTGCCTTGGTCAACTAAAGTTTTGATCAACACTTCTATCATCAAATTTGTACTATACTAGGCAGTTAGGGCCGGTATGATTAACCACTCGGTCCCAACTGCCAACTTACAGTCCCAGTATCAACAGAACAATTGGTTAGCTACACAAAAAGATTATGCATACAAAGCAAACCAGGCAGCATACAACCAAAAATTCGACTACTCATAACTAAAGAAATGATGGTTAAATTCCCAAGATCAAGTCACATGTCTTGCATTGGCCCTAGCCCAGCCCTTATAGGCCCATAAGAGGTCCACTTAGCACAATAAAGGTTCAGCCTATAAATAAGCTAAACTGTGAATAATACTCTATAAATATAGGTGGAACCCAATAATTAAAGTACACAATTCATTAATTCACTAATCTGTGATTTGACTTTTGATAGCTTTTTTTGCTGACTTGATCATCAAAGTCTTTTCCGTAGGTAATCCCTAAAATGTTCGATCCGGCTACAAGGATATACCCAGTCGAGGAGCAAAGAAATATTCATCCCAAGGATTCAAGGATTAGGTAAGATTTAATTTGTGCTCCTTGATATTCTGTTATTGTTTCCGCATGAACGAAAATGCACGGTTAACTTAAGAGGAGTGAACCGTAGTGGTGTTGAACCATGAAAGGGGCACTTCATCAGTTAGAGAAGCTCGAGCCTTTGATGTTAAAACCTATGTCCGTGAGCAGAACTTGATGATGAAATCTGAGACGTGAATGTGTTGATCCGAGAGAGATTCAAAGCCTGATGTGCAATCAAGGGTGAGGAAGAGCAAGGCTGATGCAGAAAGCTGATCTTGGGTGCAACGAAGAGGGTTTAAGGGTTGTGATGTTGGCTGGATCGAGAAGGGGATTTAGGTTAGGTAATTTTTATATGGGTTTTTTTTTATTTTCCCTTTGGGGGGGGGGTTTAAAAAGGGCATAATTAGGGTTTTGTCGGAGGGCCCTAGTTGCATGAGAGTGAAGCATGTTTGGAGGCTAGGGTTTGTTAGTTTACGTTCTGGTAGTGTGCAAGAGAGAAGAGGGCATTGTAAAAGGATTTCTCCATCTCTAATGAGGGCAAAGTAGCCTTTAGAGATTGAATTTTCTCCTTAGCGTGCGGGTAGCTCTACTTGGCCTTTCACGAGCACAAAATGGCCGAGAAGTGTGCCAAGTGAGGCTCCATCACCAACAGATTTAGAACTCTCCTTATCTCGCGTAAATTTTCTCTAATTTTGGCAATGAAATACCATTGTTTCGTTTCAGTTCTGATCTCCAGTTTTTAATTTCTGTTTATTTAAGTTTTGATTGCGTTTCTAGTTTCCTTACTTTTAAATTCAACTCACTTTAAATTTTCTCACTACTACAAATTCTCATATTACATGGGAATTTTCTTGCAAATTTGTTAAAAAAATTTGCAAGAAAAGGCTTTTTCCTGCTATTTTTTCTAAGAATTTTAATTGACAGGTAATTCCTTTGTGGGTAATTATTTCCTACAAAATTATAAAATCCGCAAGTATTTCTTACAAAATTTGTTGCGAAAAGTGTTTTATACAAAATGTTTTGCAAACAAATTGGCAGTAATTTCCTGCAAATCTTTTTTTCATAAGAATTTTTAAGTATTTCCTAAAAAAAAAATTCAAAACAAAATTGGCAGGAAATATGTGTTTTTTTAGTAGTGTATTTCATGTTCTCTGCCATTAAATTCTACATTGGTTTTGAATTTCTTTTCTGCTTTCCAGTCTTAATTTCAATTCTGTGATGTTGTGATGGTGTTTGGGCTTGGTTCATATTTTGCACACAATTTTAGTTCCTTTTAAGAATCCACATGATCCCAAAGTGGGCATAAATTATCGAGATGTCTTCTCGAGTGCAAAAGAACTATAATTGATCACTAAAATAGCTTTCACATTCATCTTTGATTATGCGGTATTTAATTTTGTTTGTATTCTATTATGATTCTGTTTGCTTTTAAGTTTCTGCACAAATATATTTTATTCATGTCTTTGTTTTGAGTTTTTTGTAGTACCTAGTTGATTAATTCATAAATGGTTCCTCTTAAGTTTTTATGTTTTAGTTTTTGGTAGCTTTAATCATATCTCATGCATTTTTATTTCTGCATCTGCATCATCACAATCATTAGGCCTTCGGCACATTGCATCTGCATCAGTCTTAGTTTTTCATATTGGTTGATAAGGCTGGACCAAATATGTTGTCACAATTCTGGTTTACGGCTGCCATATGGATTCTGCGGTTGTTTGTTGATTCTGTGCTGATGCTGCCTTTCTTGAATTCCATTTGCATCTGCATCTCTGTTTAATCCTGAACCTACATCATTAATCTGCCTTGCTTAAATTGCTGAGAAAATCTGTTGCTAAGTGGTTTCTTTGCATCGCAATCTGCTTATGCATTCATATTCCACTACATCATATCTGCATTTCTGCTGAAATTTTGAACCTCTATTGGAGTGAATAAATATTTGTGTGCTACTGCTAGTCTTGCTGATTCATTGCTGCCATATAGGGTCTGCCATTGTTTGGAGCATTTATGTTTGCATCTGGAATTCTGTAATAACTCAAATTCTGCATTTTAGTATTGGTCCAAATAAACTTTTGAGTAAATTGATTACCACTTGCATTTCCTCTGCTGCAATTTTGATTTGTTTCACTGTTGCCACATGGTTAATGCATGTTGCATCTGCATATCAGAATTGCATCGCATATAGTAGTGGTTTCTCTTAGTTCTTCCCTGTTCTAATACGTGGTAGCATCAATGATTCTAGTTTCTATGCATTCTGGAGTAGTTTAAGATGTGTTGGAAAAAGGCACGAGTGCAGTTGGTTTCTTAAACTGTATGGGAAGTTGTTTCATTCATGGTGGCATATTTGAAATGTATAGTTGGACTTCTTTTAGTTTTTTTTTACTGATGTGTTTTGAGTTTGATTGCATCATTTATAATCTTTATTTTAGCATATCAAGCATCTAGTCATCCATCTTCATACTTCATTGCACTACTTTCTACATTTATGCGTTGAACTTATTTGAGGCTAAAAATTAGGATCTGAAACAGTGTATGTAGATCCTGTGGAAGCACTTTATATCCTGCATAATATCATGTACGCATCCTGGATGTTGTCAAAATGTTTTGTTCATGGCCTATAATCATTTCACATATGCATTGCATCATCTTTTGGTTTTGCACTCAAATGTTTCACTAGTCTAGGTCCATTTCCATTCCATTTTATGTTCAATTCACCATCCCTCATTCCATTAGAACCATATCTCATGCATTGCATTCACTCACACCCTAATTTAGTTTCATCATGCATTTAGATAGTTTAGTCTTTAAATGAATAAAATCAACTTTCTTTTATTTTTGTTTCTTTGTTTATTTTTTCCCCCTTTGTTTTCTTTTGATTTTTTTTAGCAAGATTAAATTAAGCGAGCTAAACTTGACAAGCACCATTTCATTGGATTCGATACCGAGTTAATTTCCCTATACTTCACTATGGGGATTATTTGGGTTTTGTTTAACTTTCAAAAATGACCTATGAAAAAGTGAGTTAACAATGTGCTAGCCTTTGTGGATGACTTAATTATTGTAGGAAATAATATTACAGCCATAAATATTTTTAAAGCTTACTTAAGTTCTTGTTTTCATATGAAGGACCTAGGAGTCTTAAAATATTTCTTGGGGTTGGAGGTAGCCCATAATCTCGAGTGGTTTTATCTTTATCAGAGAAAGTATGCAATGGAAATCATTGAAGACATAGGTTTGTATGGTGTCAAGCCTCTTGATTTTCCAATGGAACAACACCATAATTTAGCATTGGCTTCTGGTACACCTCTTGAAAATCCAAAACCATATTGAAGGTTGGTTGAACGATTAATCTATTTGTGTGTGACTAGACTTGATCTTGCTTACTCTGTTCATATTTTATTTCAATTTATGTAGAATTCTCGTAAAGATCATTAAGAGGGATACTACAAGAAAAAGCTGAATTACCCACGAAAAAAAGTTTCTGTGTAAATTTTGTTATCTACGGGATTACCCACTGATTTTGTTAATATTAATAAAAAAAGCAAAACAAGACCCATAATAAACTTATTTACGGGAAGAGAGTTCATGGCATAAGAAAATACATGGGTATAACTAATTGATCCTCGGGTAAAATAAAAAATAAAGACAAATTAAATTAAAAACAAAAATTTGTTTAGTATTCTTTCCTGAAATCCATCACACGTTCCAAATTTTCTAAACCTATTCTCCAAACCCCTTCCTTCCAAATCTCTCGAAACCTAGCTTCCAATTTCTAAAAATCTCCCAAAACCTCCAAATCTCCTAAAATCTTGAATGATTCTCACGCCATCAAATATGATGGTGAGCCTAAACTTCACGTTGTCATGCCATCCAACTCTCACATTGTGAACCAAACATACACTAGAGCTTTGTGAACCCTTCACTCCGTCTCGCTCTTACATCGTCCAGCTAGGAAAAACGTTGTCTAACTGATAAAGGATTGATCCCTACCAAGGATGATGGCCCATGACACATGCTTAGAAGAAAGGGAGTTCCTTGATCCCTTCCTTTGCTTTTATTTTCTTTAGTTTTAAAATTCCATTAAGTTGGCTTGGTTGACTATTTTTAAGTTGACATGTTGACCTTGACTTTGGGTTGATTTGTTGACTCAAAGGATTAGCTTAACCTAAAGCCAACATGTTAATTCAAAATTAACTTTTTTTGTAGGTTCATTATGAAGTGGGAAAAGGAAGGACAAGTGGCGCATTTAGATGGTGTTTGGAGAGCACATGTGGAGGAAAGAGAAGGAGAAAAGCTTTCTAGAAACATCTAAAAAGGATTACCACATGCCTTAGCCACCAAGAAGTCTAGAAACATCTAGAAGGAGCATCCACCAAGAAGTCTAGAATGTGTCCATGTGCTCCTTTGTTGATCTACTTTCTATACTCTAGGTTTTGTTATTTGCATTGTAATCCTTTTTAACTTATTTGTTTTTGCTAAGAGACCTCTAGA
>Ga0209389_1004683_pt1 | contig 11470 bp, 11 predicted proteins | sample CowpearedBW_FD_187526 | JGI IMG/M metagenome (GOLD analysis project Ga0209389, IMG submission 187526) | Root nodule microbial communities of legume samples collected from California, USA - Cow pea red BW (SPAdes) (version 2) | ecosystem: Host-associated > Plants > Roots > Nodule | place: USA... | reverse complement strand
AATTTAATTGAGACTGTACTTTGATTGAATTTACTATGGATAATCTAAAAATTCTCACTTTTAAATGAGACTATACTTTGATTAAAAGTGAGAATGCCAACAAATGAATTGAGTCTTTACATTGATTGATTTGTAAATCAACAACAATAATTAATTTAACAATAATCTCTTGATAACCGATGAAGAATCTTATTTTGAAAAAGCAGTGGAATCGACCTATTTATTATTACTGTATTTACAATCTTCCGTCTTATTTTCTTTGCATATCAAAACCCCCTATTTTTATAGTTGCTAGTTTTAATTGCATTTTTAAGAGTCAAATATTTGAGATCAATTCTGTATTCGTTGTGAGACGAATCAGGGTTATCTTAACCCTAACTATTTATTTCACTACTAACTTGGCAATACTGAAATTGCTAAAGTTAAGTAGTGGTAATTTGATCGCCTAACGACAAAGATATCAAACACCCAACTGATTCTCCACAATAGAAGAAGATTGATGAAACATTTCCATAATTTAGTGTAGAGTCAAGAAACATAAGACTTGGACTTGGTACAAATGGTATGAATTTTTATAGGAACTTAAATAGTAATCATAGTTCATGGCCAATTTTGCTTATGATTTACAATCTATCTCCTTTGTTATGCATGAAGAGAAAATATATGTTGCTTATGATGATATCGGGTCCTACACAACTTAGAAATGACATTGATGTGTACCTAAAGTCGTTGGTTAATGATTTGAAAGAAACTTTCTGTTTGCGTGCATTGTTGTTTTGCACCATAAATGATTTCCCAGCATATGGAAACTTGAGCTGTTACAATGTCAAAGGTCATTTTGCATGTCCCATTTGTGAAGAAAACACGAGTTATATTCAATTGAAGCATGGTCAGAAAACTATGTATACAAGACATCAAAAATTTCTTTCCTAAAATCATCCTTATCGTAGAATGAAAAAAGCATTTAATTGAAGTCTTGGGGATGAAGTTCTGGCGAGACCCCGCCATGGTGAAAAAATATACAACTAGGTGAAAAACATTGATATTGTCTTTGGAAAACATCAAAAGAAAAAAGAACATGGAGAAAAACATTTGAAAGAAATGATTAGTTTTCTTTAATCTTCCATATTCGTGTAAACCTGAGGTATGACATTGAATAGATGTGATGCACGTTGAAAAAATGTATGCGATAGAGTCATTGGGACTTTACTAAACGTAAAAGGAAATACAAAAGCTGGACTAAAAGCACGACAAAGTTTGGCTGAAATGGGCATCCGTTTTGAGTTACATCCACAATCAATTGGAAGATGCACCTACCTGCCCCCAACTTGTCACACTATTTATAGAAAAGAGAAGCATTTTTTTGTCAGTGTTTAAGAAGTGTGAAGGTTCCCTAAGGTTACTCTTCAAATATTAGTAGCTTTGTTTCTATGCAAGATTTAAAGTTAGTTGATTTAAAGTTTCACGATTGTCATATGTTGATCTAACAACTTTTACCAGTAGATTTTCGAGCCATCTTACCTGTTTTGTTAGAGGTATTCTAACACGTTTGTGTATGTTCTTTAATGTCATATGCAAGAAAGTTATTAACCCTCGAGTGTTAGATGATTTGGAAAATAAGAAATAAGGCTATTAGACTATTGTGTCAATTAGAAATGTATTTTCCACTATCAATTTTCGATATCATGGTTCATTTGATAGTTCATCTAGTAAGGAAAATTCGATTATGTGGACCGATTTTCTTGAGATGGATGACCCAGTGGAGAGATACATGAAGATCTTAAAGGGATATGTCAAACATCAGTATCGACCAGAAGCTTCAATCATAGAGCGGTACATTACAGAAGAAGCCATTGAATTCTACTCAAGTTATATGCCAAGTTGTGAACCAATTGGAGTTCTTAATAGTAGACATGAAGGTAAATGTGAAGGTAAGGGTGCGTGTGGAGTGAAGATCCAAAGTGTTTGTAGAAAAGAAATTGATCAAGCCCATTTGTAGTGTTAAACAACACCGTAGAAGTGATTCCTTACATTTTGCAACATATTAATGAAATCAAATCTGCACACTCACAAATGAGTAAAAAATGGGCACTTAATGAACATAACAAAACTTTTTTATCATGGTTTAAGAAAATGGTTTACACGACTCCAAATGTTTATGAAACTCTATTGAGGCTAGCTCGTGGACTGAACATCGATGTCATCACATATGGAAGGTACTACATAAATAAGTATTGTTTCTATTCAAAGATGGAAGATGACAAAAGTAGAGTTCAAAAAAGTGGGGTTATGCTTCAAGCTGAAGCGGTACATTTTGCCAATACTGAGGACATATATCCAATTACGACATCTATGAGTTACTTTGGAATAATACAAGAAATATAGGAAGTTGACTATGTAACTTTTAGAGTTCTAGTTTTCAATTGTAAATGGGTTGATAGGAATTCGGGTGTGGGCACATATGACCTCGACTTCACTTGGTGGATCTTAACAAGATGAGTTATACAGATGAACCATTTATTATGGTTAGTCAAGCAAGACATATTTTTTATGTCATTGATCTAGTGAATAAAAAATTGTCAGTGGTATTAGAAGGAAGAAGCATACATGGAAATGATGATGAAAATTGTCTAAACAATCTTGAGACAACGTCTTTCTCATCAAGAACCATTCAAGACAAGGTTGATGATGTAACCGATGACATCCATGCTATTCGAAGTGATCACAATAAAGGCATATGGGAGAAAATAATACCTTAATAAGTGTTTATTTATTAATATTGTCACATTTGCAATTTTTTATTTTCCTATTCTAATATAATAGATGTAATTGAGTATATTTTCCTTGTTAGCATTTCCTAATGATATTTTCCAAGTATGATGAGCTCTGGATCAAACCACAACAGACTTGGTAGAGATGTGACTCGGTTGCCGGATGTCACAAACTGATGGGAGAGGATGCCTGTCTAGATTGATCCTTAATTGGGTAAACCTAGTGGCCCATGTGAAAAAAAGTACCATAGCGATATTGGAATGTTGGCCAAACCGAAAGTCTCTATTGCGAATGCATGTTAGGATGACATCGCAAAGTTTAAGAAGAACCTCCTATGGCAAGATCTTGTGGTATGTTTACTTAAACCAACTATAGTATTTATTATGTTACTTAATACATCACATATTTTCTATTTTGAACAACACAATTTTGAGTTTACTATGAACACTTAGCGAATTAGGAAGAAGGTGTTATCTCACACAGCCAGCAAATGGAAGGACTTCAAGAAAAGGCTCACACGTTTATGTGTTCGGAGACAGACAACATGACATTCCTTATGCTAAGTACAAAATCTCTGAGGAGGAGTGAATGTAATTTCGTGCATGTAGAGAGTCTAGAGACTAGTAGGGTTGTTTTTGAAATGTGTTTATAGCAACACTAGTCATACATTTATGGATTAAAGTTAGTAAATAATGTTATGTATGATAGGAAAAAAGGATAGCAGCCCAGGAAAGACAAAGGCTTAATGATACACGACACGTACTCTCTTGAGGTGGCTATGCATTATTGGAGAAAAAATGAAAAAGTCTTGTGCACAGTCTTTAGGACTTGAGTCCCTTGAGCTACCACTTGCAATTCCTAGGTACAAATTGTGAAAGGCTGCTCGGACTAAGTCCGATGGGCAAATGACATCATAATCAGCTAAAATCATATCTAAAAAAATAGTAAGTATAAAATCTATTTGACTATCATAGTTCATATGCTTCCCCTTTGTGCTTATGTGGTGCATGATGAGTTAGTTGACCAAGAGACTCAGAATTCATTTGTTGGCCATGCTCGAGACGAAATACTCACAATGACAATTGCAAGGCCAAAGCAGCCAAGTTGTGTGCATGGTGTTGGAGGTGCCATTGGTTTTCGAGATTACTTTGGTTAACCACAAAGAAGTAATGAATCCTTGAGTCAAGAGGCCTTGAGGAGGATGAAGCAACAAATGGAGGAATGATTCAACAACACATGGAAGTTATGGAGCAACATTTCATGGAATAACTTCAACAACAACGACAAATACAAAGAACACTTGAAGAAAAGATTCAATCCATACAACAACAAGATATGGAATTACCCACTCAAGCTCCAAGAGAACAACATGTGAGCATAAAAGGCTCATGCTCTAGTGTAGATCATACTGAGTACAAAAGTTAGTATGAGTTATTCGTTGATGGAGATCCCCCGCACATAGGTGGGGTGATGAGTCATTATTTTCCTCCATTCCACTAGACTTTTTGTACCCATTTGATAGTTGTTCAGTGCTTAATTGTTTATCTTTAGTGTGTTTTCATCTGTTGGGCTTTATTAGGCCTCTATTCCGAATTTGGGTTAATTTCACATTATTTGGCCTAATTTTTGTTTTTAATTATCTTTAGGTATTTGGGTGATGCAATTCTGGAGCTTGGACATTAATATTTAGTTGAAGAGACTTGCCACATCATTTCCACATCATTTCCATGTCATTTCCACGTCATTTGAGTGAATGGGCCAACATTTGAGGCCTAGTAATGCATTTTTGTAATTCTGAGTGATAGAATGACATTTTTATAAATAGTGCTGACAGAGTTGATTTGACCACGAAAATTAGGTCTTGACCAGGCACCAGCCGCACACTCCTTCTTCTCTACACTTCTCCAACCTCCATTTTCGTTTTTTGAAGCTTTGGAAGGTGACCCATGGAGGCACAAGCTGATTTTTCATGTTTTCCACTCGTTTTTGACATTTTATGAGTCATGGACAACACCTATTGCTTGTATTCACGTTTTATGCACCTTGGATAACATTTACATTGAAGCATTTAAGATTTTGTTGGTTTTTTATGTTCTTCCTTTGTTATTCCTTGCTCATTTTCGTTTGCTGCAACATTTTAAGCTTTTAACACCATTTTGAACTCGTTTGAATGGTTGAATTTAATCTTCTGTTGAACCCTAAATCGAATTCTATAGGCAACTAATTTTGGAATGCATTGATTCCTTGCAAAGAATGAAATGAAACCTTGAGATTAATGTTTTGTTCGGTGGGTTTTGTTGTTTCTCCGTTGTGGATTTGTGTTTGCATGCAAGAAAATTCATGTTTAGTGTAACATGCAAGAAAATTCATGAGAATTATGTCATGTCTTGGATAAGAACAATCATTCGAGTTGCAATTAAAGATGATTGGATAAAGGTAATAATATAATACCTTTCACATATTATAAATCATATCAAACTTTAAACAATGATATTCATATATAATGAAGTTGTATTATTTTTTCAATGGTTCAAGAATACATCACCTCTACCGGATGACATTATGCAAACAATAAAATAGGACTGAACAACATATCTATTGGAAAGATGGATTTAAGACCACCAACATTAGAACTTTTTTCAAAAACTTTGTTGGACAACAATTTCATGATGAAACTTTTAGTTTGGTGTTAATTGTATTAGTTTAGAATACTTTAGTGTTATTAGATATAATTGTAAGTCCATAAATGTATGAGAAATATTTAGAAAATGTTTTGGGATTTTTCTGGTTTTTCATCCCTCCAAGCCCCTAACGTTAACGAACGTCAATGTATGGTTCCGACGTTAATTTTGACATCACCCAATACGACATCGGAGTTTGGACTGACGTGAAAGGCAAAAAATATAAGACGTTAAAAGCCTTTTCTGTGTTAGTGTATATATATATATATATATATATATGTTTAACTCTCAAGAAAGTTTACAACGAATAACTAAATGATGTGAAACGTGTTGTATTAGACTTCATTACTATATTCTTATGAACGATTACTATTTCATTAAATTACCAAGGTGTATTCATTAGTTTTGGAAGTATACTAATTTAACACTAGGCACATTTTTGCAACCAAGGTCATAAATATATTCAAACTTAGTGCGATTTCTCCAATCCTGATAAATGAACTCTTTGCATTAATGATCAACATTTTATCACTAGCTAAATCATATAGGTGCATGTTTACCACCCAGCACCATTAGATGATCTAATTGGATCTATAACTTAAACTATCTTTCGCCTAATTCAAGTTAGATGTAGTAGATGGGTGATCAGTTCATCATACGATACAAAGCAAATCAAATCACTAACATATGAAAGAACACTTCGAATAAAGTAATAGAATAGTACCAGTATAGAAGTCCAGAGAGCTACATCTAATCCCAATACAAGAAAATTCTGCAACTCATGTTTATTCTAACATTCAATCCTAGGAGATGTTGCCTTTCCCCTATGTTTCTCTAGTTTAAGAAATTTTACAAGTGAAAGTAGAAGAAAATTCCTAGAGAGAAGTCTAAGAATCTGGATATCTAAAACATGGGGTCTACTTTGTTTTTAAATAAATTATGGTCTTGGTTGCAACTCCAAGCCTACTTGAGCTTTCCTTCCATGAAGGGTTTCCTTATAGCTCAAACTTCTCTTTGTGTTAATCAACCCATAAGGTTTCCTTCATGGGTGGGTTTCCTCCATGGTTGAGCTCCAAAACTTGGTGCTTTAGATTACTTCATGGTGAAGTTCTCCGCACGTAGCTCAAACACCATCTTCTCTGCTTAAGCTATGATGGCAAAATTTAAATTCTGTTTAAACCACATGCTTTTAGGGCTTAAGTTGCTTAGCTATGTTTCTTCTAAAAATATTGAATATTCACTTAACACTACTTATAATCAATTAACCTAGAACAAAAATCCATTTCCAAGTAACATAGCTATTTTGAAAAAGTAATTAGAACCTTTCTTAATTCATTACTTTTCTTAAAAAAAAGAAGGAGAAATAGTTGGAATTTATGTGATTTAAATTTGTTATATGAAGTTTTAATCCATTAATTCAATATTGTAATCGATTAACATGTATTTTAATAAATTAAGACTTAAATCTCAAGCATAAAAAATTTAAACAATATTTTTGTTTCTTTTGTACAAATTTTTTTTTAAATCTAAACATTTAGTAAACCATTTTTCTTTTGCATATTTAATTAAAGTTACTATCTTTGGACGAGCATTCTAGGGTGTTAACACCTTCCTTACACGTAACCGACTCTTGAAACCAAAATTCGATTTCATAGACCATGCTTTATCTTTACTGGTTTTCTTAGTTTTAAAAAATAAACTATGGTGGTGACTCCAAACTCATTTTTTTTTAATTTTATTTTTAATTTGTCATCCCATCGTGATTTCAGTGGTGATAACTTTCAAGAGTAAAATGAATCTTTTCCGATGTTTCATTTCGTTCCTTATCCTTCCTTTGTTGATAGTTATAGACATATTCCAATTTGACAAGAAAAGTTTGTTCAAAGATGTTATAAACATATATTTATTTCCAATTTTTTGTCTTCTAGTGCAAACACTTGCTTTAATGTTTGAACTTCCATTGTTAATTTCTTTTGACCAATCTCATTAGAGTTGTCAAAACAGGTAACCCGGCTCGACCCACTATGAGTTGATGATTTAGTGAGCCAACCCAATCTGGCTCACTTTTTAGCGAGCCAAAAAGATTTGAAACCGGCCCGGCCCACCACGGGTTGGCAGGTTAAACGGATTGGCTCACGAGTTCATTTAATTAAAAAAATATTATTTTTTTTATTTTTTTTAGTCAAAACTAAATTGTAATTCTAATTAAAATCTAAATAAACTTTAATATAATCCAAATACAAACCAAAATAAAAAAATACAAATTATTTATGTGTTGGATAAAAAAACAACCTAATATGACTCAAATGTAAAGCCTAACATAATAAAAATAAATAAAAACACTTGTGTGACCCTTTTATCTATGGGTTGATGAGCCAACCCGGCTCACCACGGGTTCTGTAAGGTTCGCAAAATTTAATTAATTAATTAAATAATTAATTAATAAATGCGGGTAGGTGGTGTAATTATGAGAATAAATTTTGATGGTATGACGTGAAAAAGTACTAGCTTAAGTGGTTTAGAGTACTTTGATTGTGTGAGAGGACTTGGGTTCAAGTCCTATGTATGTCATTTGTGTGTTATTTAATTATTATTATTTTAATAATATGTTGGAGCATGTTCGTATGACATAATACTTGAATTGTGTGAGTTAGCAAGGAACATGAGTTGGCCTAATGGTTTAGTATTGATTTGGCTTTGGCTTGGTTGAGGGTTTGAACCTTGGTGAACTCAAATTTGCTTTCTTTTTGCTAAAAAGTTAGTATGGCCTGAATATGAAAGGGTAGAGACAACCCTAGCAGAAGGGGCAGCCAAAGGGCTGAAAAATAACTAAATGATGAGCCTTGAATAGCAATTAAAATACCATTAAGGGTATTTTCCTTTTTGCACTTAACACCACTATTAAGGCACCTATAAAAGGTCAGAATTTTGTGAAAAGAGGGTTTCTGCAGTTCTGGTTTTGTATCTTTTATGTGGGGAGCGAATTGGAGAGGATTGAGAGATTTCCTAGGGCAAATTGTGGAAGCACTAAGGGATTTTCGTGTTGGGCAAGAAGAAGAGCTGTAACCTTATACTTTTGTAAGGGGAAATTCCAGGTTAGGGAAGTTGAGCCGAATTTCTATGTTTATAGTATCATTTTGCATGATCTTTGATGAAATTGTGTTCTGAATTTCATGTTGCACCTGAGGGAATTAAGGGTTATGGGTTTTGCTACTGTTCTATTGAATGTTGGCCTAAATGCATGAATATAATAGGGTTATGCACGGTATATACTGTGATTATGCAAAGTTGGGTTGTTGGGGGCCTATTTTCGTGTCCAATTATGCTCATAGGTATAATGAAATTGTTCTGAATGAATGGTATGAAATTGGAGTGTGTTTTGGGTTTGATTGCTGCTGTTGTGCGCGTAAAACAGTGCCCAAGCCTACAATTCTTGCTCAAGCGAGCTGCACTCGCCTAGTTGAGAGTTGCAGGGTTTGAATTTCAGGCTCTGCTCGAGCATCTCGCTCAGGCGGGGTAATTTGGTCTTGGGCGACAGGCCATCTCGCTTAGGCGAGTGTGCCTCGCCCAAGCGAGAACTCGCGTGTGTCTTGTGTCGTTTGGTTGCACATCTCGCGCAGGCGGGATGGATTGTTTTGAGCGAAGGTGTATCTCGCTCAAGCAAGAGTCTTTCGCCCAAGCGAGAGTTTGAGAGTGGTTTCGCTGTCTTGTTGAACTCGTCGCCTGGACGAGGTAATTTTTATCTTAGGTGAGCGAGGGTCTCACCCAAGCGAGAATGAGCTCGCTTAAGCGAGATTACCTAGGCTGCAGAGACTCTAGAGGCTCGCTCAAGCTAGTGGGTCTAGCTTAAGAGAGATAAGCTGGAGTGGTTGAATAAAGGCACTTAGTTTAAGCGAGCGAGGGTGAAGTTGTGCGTTTCAAGGCAGGTGTTTCTGTTGTATTAAAGAGATGAGATGGAACGTGCAAGGCGTGGTCTACATGGCTTTTAGAATATCTCATTGGTGGGCTTATTGGTGTTCCATGGGTTGTGGCCCGGAACATATCCTTGAGTTGTGGCTCGGGATAGGGGTTAAGCACGTGGCATTCTATGGGTTGTAGCCTGGAATGACTTCCCTTGAGTTCTGGCTCGGGATAGCGGATGAACACGAGGAACCTTTGAGTTGTGGCTCAGGTTGGCGAGTGTTGCTGGTGTGAGTATGCTGGTTGTGGCCAGTACGGATGGGTCCAGATGGATTGTCCTCCTCAGTGATTTGCTAACGAGTTTGGTAGTCCTGGGACGTTATGGACTATTTTTGTATTTGGGAACTCCACCCGGCGTTACGGTGTGTGATCCGTAGCATGGTTTCCGCACGTGCTCTATCGATTGTGGTCGATAGGTGTGGTAGCAAGGCGCCTTGAGATACTTAATAGAAGATGTAGAACACTGCTAACATGGTTGTGGCCATGTGGAAGAGCTGGAACAAGTCTCCATGATGTACATTAATATACATGGTTGTGGCCATGTGGAAGGAAGGTAACGAGTCTTCCGCGAGGTGCATCGATATACCTGGTTGTGGCCTTGTGATAGAAATGGAGTAAGTTATGTGGGAAATGAAATGATATCATATATGGTTGTGGCCATGCGGAATAAGAGAAGATTTTTGTGTTATTGATGGATATTTTTATCCTTTATAAATATATATGTGTGTTTGGTATACATTTATGCTTTATCTTTTAGCTCACCCTATCTGCTTGTGTTTGGCGATGATCGTGTACGTGGTACACGTGAGTAGATGATGTTTCAGGTGGAGCTGGTGAGGCTTAGCTGCGGAAAGGGGATTATCATGTGATCTTTATGTTTATGCTTTCTTTATTCTTTTTGAAATAAGTTGTAAAGGCTCGTGGCCTATTTTGACTAAACTTGCAGTTTTGTATTTATGGATGTTTTAGTAAATTAATAAAGTTTTAATTTCCCGTGTTTTTGGGAAATGAGGTATTATTAAATGCAGTGTAATTAATTTATTTTCTTTATTTTATTAAAATTCGTAATATCCTGACGAGATGTTACAGGTTCAACCCAGATGAGCCAGGTTCTAAATGAGCCGGGTCAAAAATCAACCCGTATTGAAATTTGTAAAAAAATTTCAACCCAACCTGGCCCAAACCCGTGGTGAGTTGGGTTGGCTCGCGGGTTCCAACCCATTTTGATAGCTCTAAATCTCATCTTGTAAAGAACATTTTCTCCAATCTTATTTGTTGGATGCATTGTAGGTATAGTTTATTTTTTATCAACACCATAATATTCAAATAGTCTTGAGAGAAAAATTACCAAAAGGAAAACGACACACAAATAACCCCATTTTCCTTCAACATAAGTTTAGAAATAATGATTGGCCAATGGAATTGAATACCGTTTTTTATTGCATGGATCAACAACATATCATCTTTTGATAACTGAGCATGATTACTTCATTTTAGAGCCAAAACCCATTCAATAAAAAAGGCCAATCTATTTTATATTTGCACCTTGAATGGTAGTAGGGTTTCTCAAGCAATCAAGATATACAATACCTAGGAGACAGGTTCATTTGTCATCCCTACTCTTATCTCTTTTGGCCTATGAGACCGAAACCATTTTGACAAAACATTTGAAGGTAGAAGAGTATTGAATGCAAGGAATGAATAATGCTCACACAAATGGTTTGATTCAAGTAAATAGTGTTTTATAATTTTGGTATTTTTTTAGACCATAAATTATGATCATTTGAAGCTTTGAAAATGGAATAAAAACTATAGACAAATTGAATTTAGCAAAATATAGTTGTTTGAATTAGTTAAACGATGTTTGAAAATGGTAACAACATACAAAATCTAGGCATGGAAGAACCGATTAAACCTTAAAAGAACAAATTAAATTGTACTAGAAACATCTCCAATAATATCTTTGACATGTCTAGTTTGTTCAACAATTCATTTATAATCTCTAAAAACTAAAGAATACATTTAATGAACCAATCAACAATTTTAACATGAAAGAA
>Ga0209389_1004682_pt1 | contig 11471 bp, 8 predicted proteins | sample CowpearedBW_FD_187526 | JGI IMG/M metagenome (GOLD analysis project Ga0209389, IMG submission 187526) | Root nodule microbial communities of legume samples collected from California, USA - Cow pea red BW (SPAdes) (version 2) | ecosystem: Host-associated > Plants > Roots > Nodule | place: USA... | reverse complement strand
ATGTAATTACTCTTAAATAAGATTCAGAATATGAAATACAATATGGTTCAGCAACAAATACGATAATTGTTCTGTTTCTCTTTTCATGTTATGGTTCTATGTTTGTTTGGTTTAAGTTATCTTCGTTTAACAACTACAAACAGGACTTTACTGCACATGACTTTCTTAAAATTCTTATGTTTTCTTTTTTTTCCTGTTTAATGAAGGTGTCTTGACAGAGCAGCTATAGTATCCGACTATGAGAGAAAAAGTGGTGACTACTCTAATCAATGGAGACTTTGCACAGTAACACAGGTGGAAGAATTGAAAATCTTGATTCAATTGCTTCCAATATGGGCTACTGGGATAATTTTTTCTGCTGTTTATGCTCAGATGTCAACATTGTTTGTGGAGCAAGCAATATTGATGGATACATTTATTGGTAACTTCAAATTACCCCCAGCTTCCCTCTCAACTTTTGATGTCATTAGTGTTATTATTTGGGTCCCTCTCTATGACAAGATAATTGTTCCAATCATAAGGAAGTTCACAGGCAAGGAAAGAGGGTTTTCAAAGTTGCAAAGAATAGGCATTGGCCTTTTCTTTTCAGTGTTGTGCATGTTATCAGCTGCTGTTGTGGAGATTAGGCGTTTGGACCTTGCAAGAGAGTTTGACCTGGTTGATGAACCTGTTGCAGTGCCCCTTAGTATATTTTGGCAGATCCCTCAGAACTTTTTCTTAGGGGCAGCTGAAGTATTCACATTTGTGGGGCAGCTTGAGTTCTTGTATGACCAAGCTCCAAATTCTATGAAGACTCTGGGTACCGCACTGCCACTTCTGAATTTTTCATTGGGAAATTACTTTAGCTCTTTTATTCTTACTACCGTAACTTACTTTACCACACAAGGTGGAAATCTTGGTTGGATTCCTGATAACTTGAACAAAGGTCATCTGGATTACTTTTTCTTGCTTTTAGCTGGACTTAGCTTCTTAAATTTGTTGGCGTACATTGTTGCTGCCAAAAGGTACAAGCAGAAGAAGGGTTATTAAGATTTTTCTGGCATCTATTGGGGCGGAAGCATGTTCTGATGTACAGTGTCCTTCTGTCGTTGTCATGATTTTTCTGGAAGTATGTGCTACTTCTTTTACTTATGTTCTGTCATAGTGCAAATCTTAGCTTGTTAAGCCAAGCTAGCATAGAAACATTGAAAATAAAATCAACATTTTCCCAAACAAAGTATTCTTCACTGTCTTTTATCAGAATTGGTAGAAAGTTTTCTACAACTTTAACATCCTTCAATAATAAACATTAGTTAAAATCTATCAGTAGTTCCTTAAGATTAAAAAAACAAAAACTTTTTTAGTAGTAAAGAATGTAAATAGTTCAAAAACAACAAACTAACTTTCTATTTTGTTGTCACGTGTTGCAACGACAAAAAAATAAAATAAAATCCAAACTTAGTTAAAACAAAGAATCATCGAACGTATGTGGCACATGGGAGCTTCTACTTCAATCTCCAATCATTTCTCCTGTAACTCCAAAAACCATTTTAATTCCATGTTTGTCCTTGCAGTAAAAAGTAAATGTCAATCAGTAAATTTTCTCTATTTATACTTCAGCAGCCCTGCAACCCCGATGAAACTTGACCTAGGTCATTCTCTCTTCTCTGTTCCGTAGAGCCTTTCGAATTTTAGCCATTGATAGAGGCCAGGTTTCATATATTACCCACTTTTCCATTAGACTCTCACTTCATGATAACATCTTCATGTCGTCACAACTATGAATGTAAATCTGTTACCCCTTTATCTTATGAGAAAATTCGAGCTCTGGTGTTTTCTGTTGCCCCAGTTGCATCAGTTATAGCTAGGATCTACGATTCAAAATCTGGAAACCTTGATTTAGTTGTAGAAAAACATGATCAGGCATGCTGATGAGAACGACACAAGAGACCTCTATCTTGCACCATGGATGTCGACATCCCGTTCTGAAAATTGAACAACGGATGTCGACATCCGTTTCTATTTTGTGTTGTTGTTTGGGGTGTGGGATGTGATCCCTGTCACTAATCTTTATACGCGCATAATTATCACGGAGCGAGAGATAGAACAAAACAAAAGGCATGGTGGACTAAACATGTCTTTCCTGCTGATGATGATGAGTTTTTTATGCCATGGTCCACGTGATTGCTACTTCACCATCATCAGTGTTGAGCCCTAAGTCATTCCACACAGTTTCGGATGCGTTAACGATGTTGGTCTTGCATGGCAATTGATTCGCGTGTTCTTCGTCACACCCTTGCGTGGAGTCGCACTCGTCCACCACCTTCGCCACCGCGCTCCTGTCGTTCCTCGCCGTAATCCTTATCGTTTTCCCTACACACAAACACATCTCACATCTCACATATTAGTGTTCTGTTTTCTGAGGATGTCCAAGGAAGGTAGCACCAACTTTCTCATTACTGCAATAGAGGCAAGGATGCTGATCAAACCTCTGATCTTGTAGCACCTTCCTCGTCCTCACCACCACCTCTTTGTTGCTCAACCCACCCTCCTCCCTCACCACCGTCTCCACCGCGTTGTTGAACGCCCCATAGGCTTTTCCGACGACGCCAGGGTTCATGTCCGCCGACGTCTCGTCCGCCTGGCACCCGCTCAGCAGGATCCCCTCGTCGAGTCCTATCGCCCTCAACAGAGCACGCGACACCGTTTGAAACGTCAAACTCGCGTCAGAGCCAAAGAGTTCTAGCATGTGGGTGCCGATGTCCGTGGCAATCGATTTTGTTAGGGAAGAGAGGTGTTCCAGTATGGAGTCATAAGGGATTGTCTTCTTGGTAAGGGTGTAACTGGTTTTCGATGTGGGTCCTGCCATCTCCAGCATCCCACCGTTGTCAACGTCGACGAGCCACCACCACCTCGAGCGTCTTTAAGTCCACCGCGGTTTGGATGTAAATGAAACCACATAAAACCGGATGTCGACGTTCGTAGTTCAATTTCTAGAACGGGATGTCAAAATTCGTTGTGCGTTCAAACAAAAAAATAACGAATAGTAATGCATGAGAACTACAAAAAAAGTAAATCAGATATTAACATCCGCAAATCAAATATCTGAAGTAGATGTGAACATCCGTAATGAATTAAAAATACAGAAAACACTAAATTGGATGTCAACATTCGCAACACATTTTTCTGAAACGATGTCGCTGATGTTGACATCCATAATACAAAAAAAAACATAAAAAAGGAAACGGATGTCGACATTCATAACACATTTTTCTGAAGCGGATGTCAACATCCACAATGATAATAAAACAAAAAAGTATTACATAACGGATGTCGACATCCGCAACACAATTTTCTGAAGCGAATGTCGACATCCGTAATACAAAAAAAAAAGAAACGGATGTCGATATCTACAAATCAATTGTTTAAAGCAGATGTCAACATTTGCAATGGTAATAAAAAGTAAATTTTAATGTATGATTACAATGGGATTATAAATACTAACTTGGAAGAAAGGAGCTTTTAAGAGATTTGATGAAACAAGACCACCACTCAAAGAGCTTGAAGCACAGATGGAAGAAGTAGCTTGAAGCACGAATGAAACAAGACCATAGGTGGGAGCTTGAAGTATAGAGACAAGGATCACAGGGACATAGAGCACCACAAATATTGGGAGGAAATGAACACTGAAGAAAACAGAACGGAACAGAGGAAAGTTGGGGGTGCAGGCACTTGCAAGAATAAAAAGAAGAGGAGCAGTAGCAATGCAACAAATTTTCTTTCACGGCTTTCAACCACCAAGGTAGGTAAAATTAATTAGGGACAAAAGTGTAATTATTGGGAGTACATGAGAAAGGTTGGGGGTGCAGGGAGAAGCCCCCGTGGCACATCTAGTATACAAAGTATGGCTCATTGTTAGGCCCAATGAATCAAAAGAGCCCAAATTCTGGCCAAAAGGGTATTGACAATGGAGAGAGGTCACAAAGAATTACGAATAAACCTCCTTACCTCAGGGATTACGTGACCAAGTAAAAATGTGACAGTTATAGAAGGATTTGGTCATGTCATAATGAGCATAACTAACTTTATATTCCTTTTGTTTTTCATGTTGCATGAAATACATTATATAAACACCACCCAATGATTGGAGTGGAGAACAATAAATATATAACAAATTTCTAAATTATTCTTCTCTCTTCACTGTGACACCTTTCATTGTTGTTTTCATTGACCCTACTCTTCTCTCATGGCTGAAGCCATTTCCTACCTTGACAAAAAGCTCAAACAAATTCTTTTTGCCCAAGCCAATTTTTCCAACACCCTCCACGACATTGATGCCTGTTCTCTCTCTTAGAGTCCAAACTTGCTTCCTCCCCATTACCATTAGGGTGGATCTTCCAACACCCTCCCCACGACATTCGATCTTTCCTCGTTCAACGACGAGGACACCTTAGGGTGGATCTTCAAGATCACCCACTTTAGCCTGGTAATAGTGGATGCACACCAATCGCCTCCCCACTTCGTGGGACGCGTTTCTTCGAGCTCTAGAGTTGTGTTTTCCCCCTCCAAATTTGAAGACCCCATCGCTGCCCTGTGCAAGCTTTCACAGACTCAAACGCTCGAAGACTACATCTCAAAATTTAAATCACTTGCTAATCGATCTCCGGTTACCCAAAAAGATTTTACCTCAACTACTTCACTTCCAGTCTCAAGTGCCATCTCTGCCACAAAGTTACAGCGTTACACCCCCATTGACATTCCCCAAGCAATGCCGATTCCTAAGCTCCACGATGATAGGCATAAGTTGTCCCCACCACCCTTTTTCGAATTCTCTAGACCACCAACACCCCCAACCTTACCCAAACCACTTGCCCCTCTACTTCCAACCCCTTCTACCAAAATACACATTAAACGCTTAATACAAGCAAAGATGCAAGCCCGAAGAGAAAAAAAAAATCTTAGCTACAATTGCATAAAAAATACATAAAGGGCCACCGCTGCAAATCCCAGTTTCTTCTCTTAGTCATTGATGATCGCGATGATACCTTATTCGGATGATTAACCACCAGATGACACTTTCCTATAAGCGGATCTAATTAGCTTGCACTCTTTTTCTCTTTTTTAGGTTAGTGGAGCCTTAAAACCTTTAAGATCATTGGTTCAATCAATGGATGAGGTCTAAATAACGATGGACAGTGGAAAACCTCATAACTTCATTCAATCTAAGGTAGCCCAATTTCTTAACCTTACTTTGAAACACACACCAAGCCCATTCTGAGTAATGGGCGACAATGGAGAATTTTTTCCATGCACACTTTTTGTCCACAAGCCTAAGCCACTACAACATCCCTACAATTTCGCGTCGATCTTTTCCCATTTTACCTCTCTTACATTGATATCATCTTAGGCGTTCACTGGCTCACTCAAGTTAGTCCCTTCATCATGGACTATAATGGGCCCTTTATGCGATTCACGTGGGAAAATAAGATGGTGGAGTTTAAGGGAGACCAAAGCCCTAACCCTACCCCCATTACGGCCCACCAGCTTCGGTGCCTCTAACACACAAACTGTGTGGAAGTCTCATTCCAACTTTCTCTAAAGCCTTCTCCCCATTTACCTACTCTCCCAACACAACCCTCCACTAATACGATCTCCCCAAGTATACCATTGTCTTCCGTCCCTTAATTGTAAACATTGATCCACAAATACTCTTCCCATTTTGTTGCACCTACCTCCCCGCCCCTTTCCCATAACACCGACCACACCATTAACATGCTCCCTAACACACCTCTTGTCTCAGTTCGACCATATCGTTATCCACACTTTCAAAAACAAGAAATTGAAATCCAAGTTCAAAAGATGTTGGATGTTGGCTTCATCATTCCCAACACAAGTCCATTCTCCTATCATGTACTTCTTGTCAAAAAGAAAGACGACTCCAAGTGTTCCATTTGGCAACAGTCAATCCAATACCTAGGGCATGTGGTTTCTTAAGTAGGTGTTTGTCCATACCCCTCTAAAATCCAAGCGGTACTTGACTGGCCCATACCATCATCATTGAAATCCTTTTGTGGTTTCCTTGGCCTCATGGGGTTCTATCAATGCTTCGTAAAAGGTTATGCGTCAATTGCTTCTACCCTCATAGTTTTGTTGAAAAAAGACAATTTCATATGGACTGAGTCTGCTACCACAACCTTTATTGATCTCAAGAAGGCTCTTACTAATGCTCCAGTGTTGGCTTTACCCCATTTTGACTCTATCTTTACAGTCCAAACAAACACCTCGGGTGTAGGCATGAGGGTTGTCTTATCCCAACAGGGTCACCTTATTGCATACTTTAGCAAACAGTTCTGCCCCAAACTAAGGAACTCCTCGACTTATATAATTGAATTATGTTACATCACCTCTATGGTTCAAAAATGGTGCCAATACTTTTTGGGAAGCCACTTCATAATATATACTAACCAACAATCCATTAAGGAGCTCTTCTCCCAAAGTGTTCTTGCACCAGATCAACAATCTTTTGTAGCAAAGTTGCTTGGATTCGATTTTGAGATCCACTATAAATCCGGGAAAATGAACATTGTAGCCAATGCACTTTCTAGAGTGATACCTAATGAAGACTTCGTTCCTCCTATTTTATACATTATCTCTGTTATATATGTGCTTATATCTAGATGTGGTAAAAGTTAGAATTCACCACTCTAAAAGAATTAGAATTCTAATTTTGTGCTAAGACCTGTGTGCGAGGGACAATCTCAAGTAGATAGTTTCTATGGTCATAAGCCTCCCTAAAGGTACCGAAGGCGTGCAAAGATTTTCTTAGGCCAGACGAAGATTGACCCTCGAGTGCAAAGGTGGGTAATATCTCGCAATTTGTTTACATCATAGAATGACTATTATACTTCTCTATATAGTTTAAGGGTCTTCTAATTTGTAATTTCTTTACTCTAAGTTTTCATGTAGGAAGTTAGAATTTATGCTTCAATAAGAAGGTCTTTAATTTACAAATTCTAAAATGAAATTGCTAAAAGTAGTGTGCATTTTATCCAACCTATCAATATTGTTTCAAATGGTTGATGTTACAAAAGGAACCACCAACCTTATAAAATTAACTTTCAATTTGGAAAAAAGGTAGCATTAACTGATAGTTAATTGATTCTAGAAACAAATCCACACCATATACCTCTTTCTGTAATTATTGCTCCTAATTTTGACATAGACTATTTAATGGATAAGTTGAACTATTATAGTTGAACATGTCAAGTCAATTACATTTTTGTAGTTTAATAAAGTTATTTTTTGTGAAAACGTCAAGAGAGTATTCATAGGTATTGGAAGTGAAAGAGAGTAAGAAAAAAAAGTAAAAAAAAAGGATAAAGTTGATTGTCATCTCCATTGAGGTTGATGGGTAACATACATATTTTTTAGAAATGATATTGTCTTCTTCAAATTGCTTAACCAATGTTACTTTTCCAAAATAATTTTTGAATTAAAGGCATTCTATTTGGAAACTATGTTGATGAACTATTTGCATTCCTTGTACGTGGAGAAGTTCAAAATATTTTTATTAGTATATACAGTTTTGCAAATTCAAGTTTTTTCAAGGTATATTCTATCAACAAATATATTTAGTTTTTGGATAATGCGTCAAAGTTTCATTATTTTTCAATAACATTACTTTTTTCATATTCAGATAAAATGTATGTTCAAAATTGTATTGATTGTACATAGATATTTTAGAACGTGATTTGTGACAAGCTAACATAACTAAAAAAAGTAACTTTATAATTCATATTTGGTTTGTTAGGATAATAGTTTTGTGAAATAGGATATGTAATGTAGTTTGATATTTATATTGTATAATATGTGTGGAAAGTGTTGATTTGCCATTAAAGGATTAGTCAATTGTCTGAATATTCTAAAAAAAGCATTTGAGATGAGTTCCTTCAACCCACCCTTAAAAATGTTGTAGAACTGATAAAGAGCACGGATAAAGTGGATTTTCTTAGGTGTGTATATTCATTGTCCTTTAAAGACTTATTTGTTGCGTGTTACACAAGTCTCCCAAGATACAATAAGAATTTCTCAAATATCTCTAAGGATCTCAAAACTAGTAAAAAACTCTAAAATATTTTAGAACCTGAGATGTTTAGAGAAGAAAGGAAAAATAGAGAGAAGAGATGTGAGTTGTGTGTGTTTTCGGAGGAAGCATTGGGAACCTATTTATAGGTGTAGGAGGGTTTATGATGGGCCAAATATCTCATGACTTATGGAGGAAAATTTGTAGCTAACCCAACGTTCACAACCATTGTGGCTTGCAAAGCAAAAAATTTGCAACATTTAATTGATGAACCAATTACAACTCTTTGCATACAGAAGACTCATTCGAAAAGTAGGGGTGGGCAAAAATTTCAATTTTCTTGATCCAATCCACTTTTGTTCTGATTAATCCATTTAAAATCCATTTTATTGGATCTGGATTTCAATCTTATCTACATTTTATATATTTTATGGATTGGATATACAAAAAGATAGGTACCACTAGATTTTTGTTGCATAAAAGGAGCAATACATTGTAGTTATTTTATACTATGTTAAAGCCACATAATGCAATATTCTTTTTGCAATATTTTGATTATCACAACAAGAAATACAATATGAGGACTAAAAGATCACAAAGAAGTATGATATTTTAATTCATATTATTATACGATTAAACAATTATCCTATTATTTCAACTTTAACTACTAAGATAGCCCTATGCCTAGTAATTTTGTTGTATTGTTACAAGAAAGTGTGTTTGTAGTTTTGGGTACCATTGAACATTGATGACGATGAATGGTGGTATACTGCTTGCATTTATAATAAAATGGTATACCTAAACTCCATTTTTTTTCTTTTTTTTTTGGTGAGAAATGCAAGAAGAGTGTCATGAAAGTTAGTTCCAAATTTTTTGTTTAACATTCTATTATTATATAATGGATATATGTGTATATGTTGACATGTTTATGTAGGGCATACGATCAAGGTTTGTATAATTGATCAAATAGATTCAACCAATTGGGTTTTTTTACAATGATGACACCACACGCTCAAGAAATTGTGGGGAAAGATCTTTGAATCTCATGACAAGGTTATGTGATAAACTATTTATTTTCTACTTCTTTAATTACATACATATTTAATATTGAATGACTTAAACAATGCTTTTTTCTTTTAGAACATTATTTTTGGTCATATTATAGAGGAGTTTGCAATTTTGATGGATACAACTATTATGTGAAAATTTTCATATTTTAGCAATCATTTAAAGTTTAAAAAGTTTGTATTGATGACAAAATCATTCAAAAGTTAAATGATGGTTGCATGAAGTTAACATTAAGTACTTCATTCTTTTATATATATATATAGTTATATATCTTTCTTATTCACATTCAATTTGTTGTGAATGGTTACATGATATGTGTGTGAAGGATGTGTATTAGGAGAATGGACAATTTTGTAGAATAAAATATTTAGGCAATGACGATTCTTGTGTTTGCTTTGCAGTTGTATTATTTTATAGTACAAAATTATTTGTCGTATGAACCATTCAATGTTTGTATAGTCTAATGCCATGTATTTTTTTTATAGGATTTGTTAACTAAGTTTTCAAATGAATCTAATCCCAAATTTTTGACTTGGACACTAGCATTGTTTTAAGCAACGATATAGCAATCACTCCACTTAAAAGAGAATGTGTAACTATTCCATCCAATAGAGGATGCTACTTTTGAGGACACGTGAAAAAAATATTAAAATTGAGAATTGAGTAGAGTAAGTTTTAAGTATGTTCTTGGATTGTTGTATTTTGTAACATGTAAAGACAATGATTTTATAATCAAGTCTAAAGGTAATTATTTAATGTGTTTTTATCGTTGAATTTTATGTAAGGATACAAATATCTCGTTACTTTTATATCTAATGGTTTAATATGTTAATGTATTGTGCTACATTTCGTGACTACAATGTTTAAATGTAGGTTCTTTTAATAGTTATAATACTTTACAATTTAACTTTCACTATGCAACTGACTATTTGTTGGCTAATTAAATAAGTATTGAGTAATGATGATAATTTAGGGTGGGTCATAAGGGTCGACCTACCAACCCGCTAGAAAACGTATGGGACAAGTTGAGTATCTTAACTCTCTATCCTACTTAGGTTTATCCGGCTTAACCCACAACAAAAACCTCCACTATATAAAATATATCAATATATGATATAATCCTTGGTTGATCTATTTTATTGATTTTTCTTAATAAATTTATTTACTTTTAATTTATTTGTGATTGAATTGTAATAAATAAATTAGTGTGAAAATCGCTTCAGGATTATTTTCTAACATAGTATAAGATATTTCTTATAAATATTATATAGGTGTTAGTTTTGGATTATAATTTATTTTGTAACTCAAAATGTTGAACTCAACGAGGAAACAACGACATAAAGACATACTTTTATCATATCACAACTAAATAATTTTAAATTAGTTTTGATATTTTTTTGTCACTATTCACTCATTAATTAGCAAAAAAATTAGTAAGAAATATTTTTACTCGTTAATTTCTCTCATAAACTAATAAATTTCTTATAATTTTTACTTACATTATTCATTATAAAAGCCTCAACCTTTAACTAATTCATCTTTTATTGTCTTAAATATCACAATTTCATCTATGTGAGATAACTTACCAACTTCATTTGATATTTTACTCTAAATTTTGATTTCATTTTTATAAAAGAAAAATCATTAGTGAAGTAGTGACAATAAGGAATGTAATATTGTGTTTTAATTAAACTACCTTAAATATGGACTAAGAAATTGAAAAAACAACTCAATTTTGACTTTAGGATTATACATTTTGGAATATTCACTACGCCAAAATTGTTAATAGACAATGTTTTTTTTTTCTAATAGATAGTGTTTTTAAGGTGTTGTCTATTGGAGCGGTGTCTATTAATAGACAACGCTTGTAAAAAAGCGTTATCTAATGACACATTATAGACAACTTTTGGCTTATCAAGCGTTGTGTATGTATTATTGGAAAGACCATGCTTCCTAAGAAAAGTGTTCTCCATTAGTGCTCTTATATATAGCGTTTGACTCAACAAGCGTTGTCTATGTATCTCTTATAATATATTTAATTTTTCGTTTATTCTTGCCTATTTTAGTGATATCTTTTGCAGAAAACATTTATCATAGCTATGTAGCAGAGGTTTTTATTTTTAGGGTTTTAGCCTCTTCTATTGGTGACTATTATATTATGGAGGTTTGAAACCTCTTTTATTTGCCCACCTCCTTTATAATTACCCTCCTGCATTTATAATTTCTTAATTTACTTTAAAAAAATTATAATAATAAATAAAATATATAAATTAGTTCACAAAAATTAACCAAAATTAATTTTATTGATGATTTAAGATAAAGTGCATTAATTGGAAATTAC
>Ga0209389_1004681_pt1 | contig 11472 bp, 10 predicted proteins | sample CowpearedBW_FD_187526 | JGI IMG/M metagenome (GOLD analysis project Ga0209389, IMG submission 187526) | Root nodule microbial communities of legume samples collected from California, USA - Cow pea red BW (SPAdes) (version 2) | ecosystem: Host-associated > Plants > Roots > Nodule | place: USA... | reverse complement strand
ACCTTCACATCTAGATAGCTTGCTATCTTAATGTCCAGTGGGGATTTCACTTAGCTTTCTTAATCAACTCACACCATATTCAATAATCTTAAAAAGGAACAAGATAATCCTTCATCATTCCATTCGTATAAGCCTTGATGTGTTCTAAAGGCAGTTTTATACCTGTCCTCCTCTTGCATCAAGATTTGATGATAGCCAGCTCTTAAATCCAATTTGGAAAAAAATTTAGCTCCATGAAGCTCATCAATCAATTCATCCACTATAGGTATTAGGAAGCTATCCTTCATGGTAATTGCGTTCAATGCCCGATAATCTGTACAAAATCGCCATGTCCTATCTTTCTTTTTGACCAATATAATTGGAGAAGAGAAAGGGCTAGTGCTGGGCACAATTAGGCCAGTATCCAGTATCTCCTACACCATAGTTTCAATTTGCTGCTTTTGGCTGAACGGGTATCGGTAAGGCCTTACTTTAACTGGATTTGAACCCTATAATAAAGGAATGGTATGTGTATGAGATCTGTTTGGAGGAAGATCCCTGGGCTCTGCAAAAACCTCTTTATAGGTATGCAGCAATAGAGCTAACTCAGGCTCCATATCAACTCGAAGTTCGAGAAACTGATCATGTGTCGTGCTGGATTTGTGAAATTGAAGACAATACATTTCCTCAATAGCATTTGTGTGAAACATGCGCCTGAAGTGATTAAACCGTAAGAGCCCTTATGGGCATTAAACGACAGGTGTGGTTCAGGTGGCGGTTGAGGCTCAATATTGTCTTCCGAAACACTGTCTGAAAGTGTGGAATTAGTCGCGAAATCTTCTTCATCAAGATGCAACCATAAGTACTGTTTGTTGGGACATCGATGAGAGAGCGAATACTTTTCGTCGCAAGTGAAACAAAGGCCTTTTTCACGTCGTAATTGAACCTCAGCATGAGCTAACGTAGTGATTTTCAGTGAGTGTGTTGCGGCAAGGAGTAATGGATTCGGTGGAGAACTCTTGGAACCATAAAATTTGTGTTGAGCAGCATATTTTTCTTCGAATAATTTGGGCAAGGACACACACCTCATTAAGGTTTTAGGGTCTTGGACCAGTACGTCGCGATGTATGTCTTGACGTAACACGCCTACAAAACAGTCCAGGAGAGCCTCTAATGTAATCCCTTGAACACGATTTGCTAGGGTTGTGAATTTAACGTAATACTTGTGCACTGATCCTGACTGTGTGAGTTTGAATAAATCTGAACGGGGGCATTTATAAGGTGAAGGCCCAAATGCCATTTCCAATGCTCTCGTGAACGCCACCCAGGATGGGAACGCATGATTTCGAGCTTGCATTTGAAACCAGGGGACAACCTCTTTTTCCAAGTTCACTGAAGCAATAATTAAACGTTGATCATCGGGGGTATTGTAGTAATAAAAAAACTGCTCTACCTTGAAGATCCATTGGAGCACGTTGGACCCATCAAACTTAGGGAAATCCAGTTTAACGTTGCGAACTTAGAATGATGGAGAAGAAGAGGAAACACGGTGGCCTGTATCGAGATTCTGTATTGCTTTCAAAACAGAAACCATAGAAGTTTCGAGTGTCTCGAAATGAGTAGAGTCATCACGTTGACGCTCTAGAAGAGCAGCAATCAAGGTTTTCAAATCCTTATCTGTCGTGGCCACTGTGGAAGCCAATCGTTGCACGTCCACCATTGATTCCTTCATGCGAGTCAACTCCCCTTGAAGTTCCTTCAATCTGGTATTCTCTGCCATGAATTACGATGAAAGCACCAATGTAAGCACCTCCACCCTGCAATCAATGGAACAATAACGCAGACCAAAAAATTTGAAATGAAAGAAAAGCAACACAAGAGAGACAATGGAATTATTTCATTCAAAGGTTCCTATCTGTAGAACACAAAACATTCCAGAAAAAGAGAGAATCATAAGAGAGATGAATTCCCCAATCTTTTCCTCCCTTCTCTCTTCTAACGGTTTTCTCTCTTAGTCACGTAGTCCTTCAACCACACACTTTCTCTCTTGGCTCGTGTGCTTATATTGTTGTCCTTGCTAACAGTCACATGTTTTCCTCTCATTGAATTGTCACTAACGGTGTCCTGCCCATTTTCTGTCTACCCTTGTAACGGTATTCCCTTCATTATAGATTTGGTGTGGTGGGTCTACTCGGATTCCCATGTCCTTCGCGGCAATGAAAATGTGGTAGCCATTGAACTTGACCACAATAGCTTCTTTGTTAAGGCACAAATAGCAATTGCGACAATCATGGACGAGGTTGATGACGGTGAGGCAGTTCTCACGCCGGTGAGGGCGCGCTCACCAAACACCAAATTGCAATGCAACCCCATAAACACATAACCACCACATCACACGTATAAAATAGAGAACAATCAAAAATGAAAAAACCCTAAAATCCAATACTTGCATAATCGAACAATAACATTCAGTCAACAATAACTTTAACAAAAAGAAAATTAAAATATGCTTACCAACAAAGAAAGCAACTTAAACCAAACCACACACCAAGCAACGAACTTTTGACTGTTATTCAGAAGGAAAAAAATAGAGGTTCGAAACGACTCCGTCAAGGCACCAGAACCATACGACACACTGGGATGGTTGTCAAGGGCTAGGGTTTTTTTAGAGCATCAAACGAAGGACTTTCGGGGAATGCTCAGACGCTTTTGTCTGTGAAAGTTCTGCAACCACAAAAAATATTTCAATGGTTTATGTGGTTCACGAGTTACCGAAGAAGAAATAGAAAAAATAATGCAAACGACAAAAGGAATATCGACAAACATTTCCTCTTTCGAAGAATAACTCACTAGGACAATCGGAGAAGGTTGTGCCTCCTATCGAAGGCTCCAATGACGATGAAGGTTTGAGAAACGACGACGAAGGTTTGAGCGACGAGGAAGGAAGAACCAAAACCCTTTTTTGATGCGGACCGCTTTATTCCAAAATTTCTTTCAGCAATTTCTTTTTAAGAACTGTACTCCCTCACCCATTCTCACAAATTCACACGTGCCCTCACATTTCACTCAATTGCCATATCACATGACTCAAAAGTTAATTAAAATCTAAAATTTAAATGCCACTACGGATGACACGTTGGTAGGTTAAAAAAGGGTAAGATTTACTAGGTTAAAGTATCATTACTCTTATAATAATATCCACACAATTAATGCATTCAAGAAAATAGTTAGAAACATGCCAAATAAATTATAAAATATAAGTCACACCAAAGACACACATAAACACTTCCAAAACAAGTATAAAAACAATATTTAAAATATAAACACTCTAAATGCACACATTAGAAATCAAATTCATGACCATCAACCCATGACAAAGCTCTAGCCAAATGTGTTACACTCCACCTCTTTAAAATTACTTATTTATTTATTTATTTAAATAATACTCCTCACGTCGAACCACCACCTTTTAAACTAATAATTATTTTTTCTGAGTCTTACAGGATTTGTCTTATGCATTAACCATAAGATTTGAATGTTCTTTGTAATCAAACTTTGATTCAAAAACTTCTATATCTATGACTTCGATATCTTGCGCCTTGGTCATTTCTTCCTATATACTTTCTGTTGATGTATTGTGACTAATTTTGAAATATTCTTTTCTATCATGGTGCACATCATAATGTATTTGATTTTTTCATTCCTATGGTATGTTAGTTTTTGGACCTCATCCTATGTCTATTGTGGAATCAATTTTCCACAATCATATAAAATTTCAAGAATGCCTTTTTCAAGGATTTCTGGTAGATCCATATCTACATTATCATGTGTTCCGGAAAAAAAATACTATATCTTTTACCAAAGACAAAATTTGAAGAAAATAATTATTATGAGGGTAGTGAGAACCTTTATGAAATTTAATGTTGGGGTTTGTGATGTGGAATAATACTACCTCAAATGGTTGAAAGTACTTGGTTATTATGAGGGGACTTAGGTTCAAGTCTTATGTTTGTTAATTGTGGGTTGATTTAATTGTTATTATTTTTAATAATATGTATGATCATGATAAGTGATAATAAAATTCTAGATGTATGGAAATTATCATGAAACACAAATGGAATGGTTGGTTATGTCTTGGCTTGATAATTGTGTAGTTGTGTGTTCGAACCTCCTTGGCTTATGAATGGCATAATTAAGGGTCTAATTAAGAGTGCTAGAGTGTGTTTTGGAGACTACCATTGGAGAACATTGTGAGGAGAGGAAATTTAGAGGAACTACTATGTTTTATGAGTGAGAGGACGAGTTGCATCAGAAACCACCTGGGCCAGGCGACACATATCTTTGTTGTGTAATTCTGGGTTCCTTAGAGGAACCAACCGCCAGGCGACACATGCTTTCCAACCCAGTTTTCTGGGTTTTGTATAAATAGCCTGATAGTGATGAACACCCGCTAAGTGATCTAGAGCAGGGCCAGGCGATAATGTAGGGTCATGGCTTGTATGCTTTGGATGTGCGTGGTCTACAAGGCTTTGAGTGATACCATAAGGATGGACTTTGTTGAAGCATTCCTTGAGTTGTGGCTCGAAATGATATCCCTTGAGTTATGGCTTAGGATGTAGGGTAACCACGCGACATTCCTTGAATTGTGGCTCGAAATGACATCCTTTGAGTTGTGGCTCGAGATGAAGGATTAACACTTGATATTCCTTGAGTTATGGCTCAAAATGGTGTGTTACCAGTGTGAGTGTGTAAGTTATGGCTCGTACGGAGGGTCTCCACTCGATTGAGCAATCACAGGTTGTGGCCAGTGATGTGCTAATCTTGTGTCGAGAGTACGTACTGTAGTTCGTATTGGGAACTCCACCTAGCGTTGCAGAGCGTGGTCCGTAGCATGATTTCCCTCACGTGTTCTACAAGTTGTGGCTTATAGGTGTGGCAACAAAGGGTATCTTGAGGTTAACATCTAAAGATGTAGAGCGTGGATAAACATGGTGGTGGCCATGCGTGTAAAATCAGACGATGAAATTCTCTGATGTGTGTGTGTGGATATTGAGTTATGATTTTGTATATATATGTATTTATATATGTTAGCTCACCCTATTTGCTTATGTTTGACGATGATTGTGTAATGATTTACACAATAGCAGATGATGTTGCAAGCGGTGCTGGTGAGGCATAGAGCCGGAGTGGGGCTAGCATGTATTTTATGGAATTTTATTATTGTATTACTTTTTATGTATTTGAGAACGATTGTTTTTATTGGTTTATGGATTTGTATTTTGGTGTTGGAACTTAAAGTTATAAATTCGGACGAGTTAATAAATGTTTTAAATTTTTCCCGTGTGTTTGAGAAAGGCAGTTGAGGTTAATGCGTATTTATTATTTATTTTATTTTATCTTATTTTAATTAGTAATATTCGATCGGGATGTTACACAAAGTAGTTACAAAAATAATAACCGACTAACAAAATATCTCTTTTGTCCTATACAATAATAATTGTTAACAAAATATCAATTAGTCCTTAAACACACTTAGGCCCAATTCTTGGGTCCATAAACTTTAGGCCAGTTTTGGAATGTCTCATCCATCTTCGAGAATCAGGTCAAGCCCTAGATGACCAGAACAATACACATCCCCCTAGCCTTTAGCCGAAGTGTTTGAGGCGTAAAGGTTGAAAAAAGTCTGTTAAACCCAATCTTGAATATTTACTTCCCAAACTTTTCCAGTAGTTTTGTTTTAACTAATTCTCTTATCTTGTCAATTTTTGATGTCGCCTTTTTGCACGTGGCCGACGGATTAATCCATCGGTAATGCCTGTATGGAATTATGAATTTAGTTACCGACGGATTAATTCGTCGGCAATGTCTATGTGAAATTAGTCACTTATTTACCGACGGACTTACCGACGGACACCCATGATTACCGACGAATTAATCCGTCGGTAATGCTTGTATGGAATTATGAATTTAGTTACCGACAGATTAATCCGTCGGTAATGTCTATGTGAAATTAGCCACTTATTTACCGACGGATGTCGCATACTTACCGACGGATGATATCCTTCGGTAAAGTTCGCGGTATTATGAAATCGCATTTCACTTTTTTTCCCCAAATTCACTTTCTTCCCCCAAATTCACCACGCCAATTAACGTTGCCGCTGCTCACTGACGTCGCGATTGCACTGTCGTCACCTCGCTGCTGTCGTCACCTCTACGCAGTCGTCGCCTCTCCGCTGCCAACGTGGGTCTGAGTTCCACGTTCCAAGATCGTCTGGGTTCCACGTCGGAGCAGCTATGTATTCTCGTCGGCCACCGCGTTCGTCAACCCTTACCTTCATTTTGGTCAGTTTAATTCATTCTTCTTCTTGCCATTGTTATCGCTGCTAGGTTTTTTATTTGTAAGGAATTGTGTTCTGGATTGCCGATGTCGTCACCTCTCCACCCTCGCCAGCCACTGCACTGTTCGACCCTCACCCTCGTTTTGGTGAGTTTAATTCATTGTGGTTTACCGAATGTTGATCGCTCATACTTGTTCTCACATGGTTCTTTGTTTTGTAAGGGATTGTGTTCGGTCTTCCCACGTTCGTTGGTCCCAGAGCATTGATTTTGGTCCCAAAGCACTAATCTTGTGGTGTGTTTGCGAGATATCGGAGCCATTGTAAGGTGTGTTTGCCGATTGGTTTTGTTTTTGGTTTAATTATTGCTGATTGATGCTTAGTCCAAATTGAGATTAGTTGAATTGTTATATGTATTTGGATTGGTTCTGTTTTTGGTTTGATTTCTAATTGATGCTTAGTCCAAATTGAAATTGTCTGAATTGTTATTGGTGATTCATTAATTGTTTTTGGTTTCAATAATATTATATTTTCATTTCAACAATCTATACCACCTCATTTATTTTGATAATAGCAGTGTAATTCTAAATGAAAAGCTTGTACCTGTAATGGGAATGAATTGCTAATTCTGTTAAACTCTTATACTGCATTGTGATGCCTCCATGAATAGATATCATGAATCTGATGATGGTATTTTGGTGTAGACATATTAACTTTTCACAATTTTGGTTAGAAAAAGAGGTTAATGATGAAATAAAGTGAGGGCATTTAAGTCGACTTGAAGTATATAAAAATTAGATTCCAATTTTCATCTTGGCATAGTCTTTCGGTTCATAGGTTAAAATGTAACCCAAATTTTTGCATTGTTTCATTAACCCATATCCTTTTTACACTACTGTCATGTAACCCAAACTTTTGCTTAAAATTTCCCATATATTGATCTTGAGACTTCTTTTTTCTTTGGGTCAATTGAATATGAAAAAGTCAACTCATGGTCAACTTACCAAATTTTCAGCCAATTTAGTGCATCTTTTGCCATTCTTTTTGTAAGTTTTTTTGCCCTTCATTCACTATTTCTGCATCAAAAAGCGCCACACAAGTTAACCACTCTAATTCAATGAAAAAAAACATAAACGAAGTTCTTTAAGTAGACTAGTTATGCATAAACTAAGTCACACAAGTTTGGGTCTCCACACATCAATTTTCGTGCAACATGTTATTCTAGTCTTTTATGTAACATCCCTAAGAAATATTACTAAATAAATAATTAAAATAAACAATTAAATCTCAAAAGTCGCAATGTTATTATTCCCAACGCGGGAAAAATTACAATATAAAAATCGTGCGCCAAAATTTATAAAGTAGTAGTAATAAAGCTCTACAATTTCCAAAATTCCAAAGCCATAAATGAAAACATCATAAATATATAATGAAAAATCCAATCTCTAATTCCCAAGCTAGCCCTCACTCCGTCGTTGGAGTATCCTCAGCATCACCTGTATCAACATCTGCTCCCGTGTAACAAGTCACACGATCATCGCCATACACAAACAGAAAGGGTGAGCTGAGAAAATAAAAACAATATATAAAAATATATATATTATCACCAAATAAGTCATACACCCAATCTTATACACTCTACAAAGTTCTTGGCCAAGACCTTCACCCCAAGACTTTTCAGCCTTCAATCACACAAATGGTTAGCCTTAGACTCAGAAATATGATGCTCATATGAATCTGCCCGCTTGTGGTCCTACATCTACGAACCTCCCCGCTCGTAGTCCTACTCTACAAACCTCCCCGCTCGTAGTCTTGCTCTATGGACCTACCTGCCCGTAGTCCAACACATGTGATCCACCAGCCTCGTACCTCCCCGCACGTGGCATCTCTCAAGCGTGAGCACGGAACATACGAACCTACCTCGCTTATATCCCCATGCGAGAGTAACTAGATATGAACCTCCCCGCTCATACCATCACATGTTAACCACCATCCATGAACCTACCCGCTCATGGCACAACATCTCCCGATCCAAGTATAGCATCATTGCTAAAACTCAACATAGTCATAGTTTGTTGGATTTTCGCCTAGCTCAACACCAAGCGCCGCCAGGCGAGACTGATCCAGACCGCCTGGCGGTTCAGTCCTCTTTGCCAGGCGCCAGACTTGCATGCAGCCCCTGTTCTCTTCGCTATCGCCTGGCGGTTACCCCTTGCCGCCAGGCGCCACTTTCACACAAACCCACTGTTGTGGCGTCTACCGCCTGACGGGTCACACTTTGTCGCCAGGCGCACTCGTGACAGTATTCCACCCCTGGTACGCTTATCGCCTGGCATACCCACTGTGTCGCCAGGCGCCATATCAGAAATAGTGTTTTACTGATTTTTAACTCCTCAATTAGTCTGATTTGCTGCATAACTCAATTCCAAGGACCAAATAGAGACTCCAATATCGAATCCTCATTATGGTTAGTCTACAACTATCATATGTAATCAAGTACCTATACTTTACAATGATCAATCCATCTATTCAAGTTTTCTCAATTAACAAGAGCATTATCATAATATAGCAACTCCATCCACACCTATGAAAACAGCTAACATTTCAATACCTTTAATCACACCCCCAAATATACCACACTGTAATGACCAACACTTTCCTTTCAATAGTCTTAATATATCTTTATTCCATACTTACAGGATTGTCCATTTCCACAATACCCAACACCTAATTATTTTCCAATCCCTTTACCACAGCCCCACCAAAGGACTCAAGATTCATACTCAATACCTGCAGTATGCCTGTTTAACTCTTAGCTAATTTCTAATACCTCACACCTATTTCCTACCTCATCCAATTATTATAATCTAATCATTTTAAAGTCCCCATTTTAATCGTCTTTCCATGCCCAATTCAACCACAATTCATTCACAGATAATTTCTTCCCAAAACAGACTCACAACTCTTCCCAATAGCCCTGTACACCGCTACCTGAATTTCATAGAACAACCCCTGGCCTCGTTATCGCCTGGCGGCAAGCATAGCGCCACCAGGCGGTACAGCAGTACCTGTCTAAATGCAGAATCCTCCATACCTACGAGTGACTTCAGGCCTTTTATGAATCCATCCTTGTTGCCTAACGCACCAAATTACAGTAATACATATATGATAAACTGGACTTTCTATTCGCAATCAAATTCTTAATTTCGTTACTTAGCTTTTACCATTCTAGAATTAACCCTAATTAAATCCCTTCTCACACTTGAGCATATGATCACAGATTTCTATACACGGTATGTCCGAAACTCTGCCATACCCTAAATTCGGGTTAATTTCATATCAACAATGCACCCAATATGATCTACACACATCAATTTCAGAAACCATAATGATTTCCGCACGAACAACATCAAAACAACCCAGAAAGAACGCGAACAGTGTCGCGTCGCCTGGCAGATATCCATCACCGCTAGGCAATTCAAGCCAAAATAAGAACAACGCCCACCACTGATGAGCCGCCTGGTGGTAGGGATTGAACCGCCAGGCGGTTTTTGGGAAAAACCCAGAAACTCGATAAAACAGTGCGGAAAACAGAAGGAAACATGCAATTTTGAACAATCAAGGCACAATATGGTGAATATGATTAAAACACTCGAAAACAACTCCCCTTACCTCGACTCCTTGCTACATGCAGATTTGATGTGTCTTCAATCCAAAACACCCTTGTTCTTGGCTTGCACTCCCAAAACTGGTTTTCCACTCTAATCCTCCTCTGCAATTCGTGCAAATATGCCAAAACCCGTGGTTCAATACTCACCCCACTGTTTTAGGCCTCTAACCCCGTGATTACCCTCTCTCTCTCTCAAAATTAGTCCACTCTTAATTTCCCTTTAACCCCTAAAATGAAAATTAAGATGAAAAAGAAAATGTTTTAATGGCTATTCAATACCCCTCATAGCATATTTTTCAGCACTCACGACTGCCTTCTTGGCTACTAGGGTTTCTAAACCTTTTCACATTCATGCCAAGGAAAATTTGGCAAAAAGAGAACAATTTTGTTCCCAACAAGGTTTGAACAAACAACCATTCAATCACAAAGCAAATGCACAACCAATTCAACCAATTTACAGTTGTGATAATTCCTTCAATTCTAAGGTTATGTGAGCACATCACTCTTTCAAATATATAACATAAAAATTCATAATTAAATAACATACAAATGGCATACATAGGACTCGAACTCAAGTCCTATCACACAATCAAAGTACTCTCAACCACTTGAGCTAGTACTTTTTCACATCATAGCAATCCGCAATAAATACTTTAAATGCTTCTATTACCTGCAATTATTAAATAATTATTTAATTAACTATTTAATTTTCTCGGGTCTTACACATCATAGTTGTACTCTGCTGCGTCATAGCAACTACCATGGCTTCTATAGCTCTTGCGATGTTCGGGGCATCGCCCTGGGAGGATTAAGTGTTCCTACGATAAGGTGCCATAGCTCACTGGAACATCGAAAATCACTTGGTTAGGCTTTATGAGACAGGAATTTGACTAGAACACTTAGAAAGGCATAGAGAAAGCTAAGCGGACATCCAAGTCCACAAACCTGAGGAATGACCGCTCTGATACCATAAATGTAACACCCCATTTAATTTAATAAACGAAATTAAAGGAAGCGTCATATAAATATAACATACTAGCGTAGTCTTGGAGTTTGAAACACAACTCCTTACAACCTAAGGCACACCACGATGCCCAAAAGAAAACTGGATAAAGAGTTTAACAAAAGTATATAAATCCAAGGACAAACAATTACATGCGCCATAGCCCTAAAGAAAATCCATAAAGAAATTAAAGACCAGTCTACGCTGACTATGCAGCGGAACCACCACCTCCTTGTTGCCCACGGGTGTTCCTCGCATCTGCTCACACCAACAGTTGATGATCATCGCAAAAGAGAGTACCACACAACAGAACACACAACAATAAAAGTAGGGTAAACTAGAGTACAAAATAATTTCATCAAGTAATCTAATATACTTTCACAACCAACCATACATAAAACACTCAACATGCTATGACTCTCAAACCAATACACTAAGGATTCGACTCGACTCATCCGGATACATACAATCTGGTCGGATTCAGC
>Ga0209389_1004679_pt1 | contig 11474 bp, 4 predicted proteins | sample CowpearedBW_FD_187526 | JGI IMG/M metagenome (GOLD analysis project Ga0209389, IMG submission 187526) | Root nodule microbial communities of legume samples collected from California, USA - Cow pea red BW (SPAdes) (version 2) | ecosystem: Host-associated > Plants > Roots > Nodule | place: USA... | reverse complement strand
CTATGAAAACATGCAAGAACATGAAAAAGATGATTAAAGCACAAGTTCTTGAAACTTTAAAATGAAAATGCAAGAGAAAAAGGTTAGAGAAGAGAGGACACCACAAATTTTTATACTAGTTCACTCAAACCTGAGCTACATCCAGTTTGTCAAGGCAACCTTAGCTTGACTTTTCACTATTTCAAAAGTTTTACAAAGTATCCACCCTTACACTTCCAAAATATGCAAAAACACCACAAAAGACTCTTGAATCACACAAGAATAACACCAGCACAACAAAAACCCTCTTGCAGACCTAGAAAACCACCAGGCACACACACAAAGCTTGAGAAAGATCAAACCTTAGTGGTAGCACAACCTTGCCTACCACCAACCACTTTTTCCAAGCTTCAAACCAAGCCAAAAGCTCCAAGAATTGATCCAAGATCAATCTTCAACAACTGCAACACCTATGATCATGAAGGAGAGAGTTTTCACAAGTTTCCAAAACCAAATCGTGCTCTAAAATGATCAACCGACCTCTCTTTCAAAAATCACAACTTTTATAGTCAAGCTGTTACGAAATTCAACAGGTTGATTTTTAAATCAATCGGTTGATTTCACTTGACTTAAGTGAAATCAGTCGATTAAAAACTAAATTACTGATTGAATTTGTTGCAGTTTAAGACTACTGCAACCAACCTTTTAACCTGTTGAAAAACCATTCAACAGACTAAAAGAGACATTTTAACCTGTTGAAAAACCATTCAACAGATTAAAAACACAACAAAGACCAAACTACATCTAATTAATGCTTTAAGATCTACAACATGAATTACAAACTACAAGTACACTTTCTTAATGATGTAACTACATGGAGAGCACACATTCCAGCCTTGATCACCATGGATATCATAAATCTCCTTTCCTTCATCAATGTAGACTTCATTCCAATGGTTATGGCTTCAAGATAGTTCAAAAGAGCTTCATTCAATCTTCATCAAATTTTCAAGAAGCAAACCACCTTGGCTTCTCATGTCAACAAGTTAGTGTGTGTTTTTGGAGAGCAATAAACCACCTTTTTATAGGTGTGAATGAGGGATGAATATGGGTTAAAATCTCATGGCTCATAATGAAAAACTTGTAACAGCTCAACAATAGTCATATTATTGTAAATACCAAATCGAAACTACTCTAGCTATAATGGCCAAATTACAATTGCATATTTTGCAATAACCAAAATTTACAACAATCCCCAACATATTGCAAAATATGAGAAATAGAAGAAAAAAGAAAATCCTGGGTCTCTATAAGATGTAATGCATCAGAGTTGGTATAGCAAGCTATATGAATCAGTCTTAGATTAAGAAACTTAACACAATGTAGTTGGTATAACAAGCTATATGAACCAAAAACACTTGATATGTGTTAGCGGTTTATCAATCATAGTACACCCCCCAATTCTTGCTATTATTGTTGTGTTGCGCTACTAGGCCATGCGCGTGCCTGGTATTCATGAGTGCTTTAGAGATCATGCTAAGATCTCATGCAAACGATCCCACTCGACACTCATATAGGTGATTTCATCAAGTGTATGCTGCAAATCATATACCACCCATAAGGGATATGAAAATCATTAAAACTTTTGTTTAAACTATAATTCTTACATGAGAATTTTAATTACAAAGTTTAACCTCTCAAAAATGCAGTCTCTAGCACTTTGACACGCACCATAGGAATGAACATAATTGATTGATTTAAAAATCAATTTAGTGCTATCAGAACTAACAAGCGACTTGTTTTTAACCATATGAACCTTATTCATAGGATCTCCAATCACAAAGATTGGGTTACCATCACTTGTTTGTTTCAAGTGGCTTAAGTCTCATTTCCCTTTATGCTTTTATAATCATATTTCTTCTCGGAGTTTTGTCAGAGGATTCGCAAATAGTTAGCTATTACCGATTGACAATCACAATGTATTGACACATTTCATTCCTAGTGGAATGTTTAGCTAAGAAGTTCGTCAACTACTCAACTTCACTATCAGGCATTTCTAGAGCAACAAACTCATATTTCATTGTTGACCTATCAATTATTATTTGCCTGGTTGATCTCGATATAATCACATAACTCCTAAGTGTGAATCAAAGATCCAATTAGCATCATTGTACTCTTTTAGTACAATGGGAAATCCATTATATTCAATGGCATAATCCATTGAACCTCTTAAGTATCTCATAATCTCAATATTCCTAATTAAAATATTAAATGTATCTTCTTAGTCTACCTATTGCTCATCAGCAACATCCATTTGGTCTAGAAAAGACCATTAAAAGTAGTAAGCTCCAACTAATCGAGCATACTGAATTGAGAAAAAAATTCTCCTATATTTTCTTTCTTTAATAGAGAATTAGTATCATAAGGGATAAGTCCTAATTTCTAAACTTTCTAAAAAGTTTCTCAAGTGTAGTTTTGGGATAGTAATATACTATCTCCATTCCTTATGATTCTAACTTCTAAAAAGTCACATTTACTTCACGCACACATAAATATATAATCACATATTCTCTATTTTCAAGTACTACCACCATCATCATTGGTTGAAAATCATCCCAATTAATGACTATTTTCCCTTTAAAATATGTTCACTCTAATGATTTTTTTTCCCGAGCAATTTACTAGCATTACCTGCACCTCCACAGTCTTGCGTGTTGTTGGTAACATTTTTTATTGCACCAAGCTCTTCTTGATATTGGCCTCCAACCACGTGCATGCAAGCATATGCTTCTTTAACATCTTTTATAACAAAGATGTATATATATTGCATCATCTTTTCTCTATCGTCAAAATAAGAATGACATTTGTGAGAAGAACATCTCCTTCCGATTGCCACAAGCTATGAATGTTCCAACAAAAACGGTGTCACGAAGATACGTGTGGTTCCACTAGCGTATCGAAGGAGGCTTGTAGTATGGGTTTTGCGTCATCCATTACTTCCCTTCTTTCTCGTGGGAACAAACAACATAGCAACCATCGTCTTGCGCCTTCACTTATCACCATCATGTGCCTCGCCTCCGCCGACCACCATTGCCATTCACGAGACCACCATGACATCGATATTGAGGCCATCGTAATTGGAGCCACTACCACTGCCAGACCCTTGCAAGACTGAGTACGTCCCTTCGAAGAAACATCGTGTCGCCTTTGTGCCAATCGTTGCATCCATCCCATGCTTCCGCTCCATTTCACACAACCTTCATCTCCCTTCTATGAGCGAGAGAAGGGAACAACCCCTACTGCAACTTCTCCTACAACTGCGTTCCTTCGTCAGTCTCACCAGGATCACCCTCTTCGTCACCTCTACATCGTTTGAATGTCGCTGCCACCATTGTGGCCTCCGCCACGCGTGCCATTAGAATCTTTAGCTCCGCGAAGATCGTGTTTGACGAGGAACTTCCAACCCTCGGTTCCCTCCATTGCGTTGAAGAAGTGAAAAAAAATGGGGCACAATGATGTATCCTTCAATTTGAATGAAATATCAAAATTGATGCTTGTGACTTTGTGTATGTACATCTGATGCAGAAAAAGTAACTTGGACAAAGAATCACTTAGGCTACAAACAACGTACAAAAGAAATTGAAAAGTTGCCACATATTTGCAACTACGGCCTATTTTCTTCCCTCACATCTTTCATTGGCATTAATGGGCATTAAATGGAAACTTCATACTAACAATATATTTCACACATGAGGTTATCTCTTCTCAACAAAAATAAATCCTCATCAAGAATAAATCCTTAAGATTGTAGTAAAAATATGATGAGAACATAAATAGGAAAATTCCTGAGGTGTGTTGAAAACACTGCCCTTAAGGATTTAGCCGCAATGTATGCGCAAATCTCTTAGGGTACAACAGGAACATCTCGGATATATCCTGAGGATAACAAAAACTAGCAAGATAAGTACTCTTTGCAAGAATATGAATAACCCAGGATAATAGAAGAAAAATATAGAGGAAGAACAAAGAACAAGAAACCTAAGAAAGAAAAAGATATGAGTTATTGTGTGTTTCTGGAGAGCAACAGACCACCTTTTTATAGGTGTGAATGAGGGATGGAGATGGGTTAAAATCTCATGGCTCATGATGAAAAACTTATAATAGCTCAACAACGGTATTATTATTGTAAATACCAAATTGAAACGACTTTAACTATAATGGCCAAATTACAACTACATATAGTTATTCCATAGAACATTGGATGTGAAATATAATCATTAATCATCCTATAAACTTTTAATTACAGGTAAGTTTAATGTAACATCCTATTTTAATAACGTTATACTAAAAATAAAAAAATCATATTCAATAATTAAAAGTAGATAATCCACAAGGTTTATATAATATATCCTTATAGTCATCCAAAAGAAAACTATAATAATATATTATGTATACATAATCATAATCACTATGTAACTATGATTATATCCCGAAATTGTTCTTATTTTGCCTAAATATACTCACAGGTACACAAGTGTTTTGTATAGGCCTAGGCATATTAGGTAGTCTAAGTGTCCACTCTCCTTCAGTTCTCTAGATAAAAAGTCTTCTTCACTATAGATGTTTGGATGTTCTCTTCTTATGAGGGTGATGTGACCCCAGCAGGGACGCCTCATAGGGGTATTCCTCGGGTGATATATCCTCTACTTTGATGTGTCACAATGTCCTCTTCTGGCATGACCGGGGTGTCCTAGATGGAAATGGTGTCTCCAAAGACACTATGACGTTCAAGTTAGAAGCGTGTTACAGATGGGGATACAACAACTAAAATGATTCTACCCACATACCTCATGAATAGTGACTATATATAGTACATAAATGACTCCTGTTTATTGGGCCTAAGATTCCAAGGATTATCTCGTTTTAGGGTTTCCTAATGTGTTTTCTTATCTTTAATGCTTTTGTCATTCGTCCTTTTGCTTATGTTGACTCGTGTCGTAGTAGTGGCATATATGTCCCTTACTTTTAGGTACCGGCCGAGGTGTACTCATCTTTGGGTCTTCAATGTGCATTAGTTGAGGTGTCCTCATCCCTAGGTCTTCAATATGCATCATCCTTTGCTCACACAAAAATCGTGATCATTTCAAAAGAAGAAAACAAAACCACACAAAACCAACAAGACACAGAAAAGGGTAAGCAAATTTGCAAAGAAAACAACATTATTAATAGTTTTGTCTACCAAATCAAATCATACAATTTCACATATACCTTAAACTACAAATACCTTACACGAAAAACTGCTCTAACTATCAGCCTCTAATTAAATATCTGAGCAGTCAAAGTGAAGAAATGATTGTCTAGAACCAACCGTTAAAATTTCAACTCGATTCGACGATTAATCACGCAGGAATCTTAAATTTCCCGAGATGGCTCAGAGGTTGAAAGTCCAACTCGCCCAACCGAATATTTCTTGGCCAAGCGAGCTTACCTATTTGGATTCTCTGCCAAACTCAATTTTGGCACTCGCTCAATGAGTGTTGGGCTTGCAAAACGAGTCTGCATAACGTGAAAACCAAATTCTACAATTTGATGGTACCGGATGGCCAAAAATCAAATTTTAAGCATTATACAAGTTCCAAACCCATCAAATCCATGGTAAACCAATCAATCTAACCAAAATCATCACATTCACCACACATACGATAGAAAAGCCTTAAATTTTATAACACACAAAAACCCTAAAGCATATTAATTTCATAAAATTGAAGATCATATACCCCAATTTTAATAGTCCACAATAATTAATCATGTATGAGCAAGGAATTCGCTTCCCTCAGGTAAAATTGACGTTCTTATGCTCCCAAACACTATTTTGCAACCCCTTCCCAAAAAAGAACATATTCTTTTTACACCCAAAGGAAATAAGATCAATGATCTTAATAGAGGGCTAAATTCATCAACATTCAGAGACAAATTTGGGATGAGAAGGACCACATGCAACCTAGATATAACCAAATAAACAAAAGAATACAAATTTGACTTTCTAAAAGTGGGAAAAGAAGAGAACTTACTTTAGTGACAATTTTGTTTGGGTAGATTTGTATAGCTCCTCTTGGTGATTGCAACAGTAGTCTAAGTTTAAAGAAAAGACGAGGTTGAACTAAGCTAAGGGAGGAAGAAAGAGGATGAAAGAGGATTGTTTTAAGGAAAGTGATGAACTCCCTCTGTGTGTTTGCTCTTAAACATCCTAAGGGGTATTTTAGGGTTTTCAAATTCTACATGGGCATTTAAGGGATTTCACTTTCAAATTTTCTTTTTGAAATAAATTCAATTTTTTCTTATTATTTTCATAATTTTATATATATTTAGAGATTTCCCACCACATTTTTCCAAAATAATTGAAGAAATATGTCACTAATTAAAATAATTTTCCACCACATAACATATATAAATAAAAATCATTTTATATAGCATTGAAATAAAAATAATATGTGTCACTAATGGAAAATGGATCACTTATATCTAACTACAACGAATCACATATTAAAAAAGTGTGGTGACATTTTTATATATTGAGTAACTTTTTTATGTCTGACCTTTTGTAGTCAAATATAAAAGTCTCATTTACGTCAAGGGACCTAGGGATTTGACGTAAATGGAACTTTTTACGTGTGATCACAATGAGTCCGACGTAAATAAGAACACTTTTTTTATGTATGGCCTTTGTGGTCAAATATAAAAAGTATCATTTATGTTAGAGGGCCTAAGGATCCGACATAAATGGGTTTTTTCACATCTGACCATAAGGGACCAATATAAATGAATTTTTAAAATGTTGCATCTAACTTTTCTTCCTAATTTTTTCTTCCTCAAAAACCTCTCTTCTTTGACGATGACCCTAAGTGTGATGGAAGCTCCATTGGTGATCAAAATAGCTCATTTCTTCATCTTCCGTGGGAGATTTATGGTGGGGAGTGATTCTGTCTGATTTCATGTGTGTTATATACTGAGGTAAGTTGTCAAAACTTTTACATTGAAATTATGATTGTTTTTGGAGAATTCAACAATGTCTCCCTTGTTGTTGATGAGTGTTTTGTGGTGGTTGTGGGTGTTTCGAGGTGGTTGCTTCGATTGCATTGAAGTTTTGATGGGTCAAGTGTGTCATTGAAGTATGTGCTCTATATCTTTTAGTTTTTTTTTTAGAATTTTAATCATGAGAATGCATGAATATCTTCATTGTTATTATGTCTCATTTTTGCATATTGTTGTCATTTGAGTTTTATGCATATAAAACAAAGTCATTTCAATAGTGGTAGTAATACCTAAAAGCTTATAATAAGAACAAAACAACTTTATCTTCTCTTGAATGCTAAAATGTGATGACGAGAATTGCCTAGTAAAATTATGTTTGGCACCATTAATAATGTAGATATTTTGTTTAGAATATGCTTCAATTCATGTGGTAAGGTCACTTCTAGGATTATTCCATGTTTTTTGTTTTTGGATAATAAACGTCTAACAAAGGAATTAGTTAACTAGGTTGTTCCTTTCCATAAGTGGATGTGTTTATTTTTACTATGACCTACATCAATCAAAGATTTAATTTCATTATGAAAATCATTTTAATTTGCATTGTTCTAGTTATTCTTACGTTTTATTTATATTTACCTCCTGCTTTTTATGATTAATTTTTTAGCATCAAAGTTTACATTTTCTTGCATGATTAATTTTAACAAAATATTTATCAACGACATCTTTTGGAATTGAAATTCAATTTCAGCTTCTTTCTTCTTTTTATTAAGATAGTGAAACTTAAGTATTAGTTAACTCTATAAAATTAGGTAAGATGAAATTTATATCCATTTATATATTATAATTTAATTATATCTATAGTCGATATAAGATTTTCAACACATTTCCTTATATTAATAAACACAAGAACAAAGAAGGACTCCATAGACCTAACTAATTTTGACTAGAATAAATTCTTATTGTCTTTAATATCATATCAAAAGAGAAAAAATTAAAATAATTTATTAAATCAAGAAATGTAATATTCACGGATAAGAAAAGACTATATATAACGTAAAACATACTAAGAAGATGAATATAAAATGAAACAAAAAGAATTGATTACATAAGAAAATATACCGTCTAAGTACATTCAATTTTAATATTAAGATAATAAAAGTTATGTCTCATTTAATTTTATGAAAACACGTCACACATACACACAAATTTGGTCATATATCTAATGGATGTAATTTCTCACTTTTACATTTTAAATGATTAGAAAGTTAGTTTTTAAGTAACATTTTCTCTAAGTCAACATATTATATGAATAATTATAAGGTGAACAATGTAGCTAAATCAACTTCTCTTAATTTCTTTTGGTCAAATTTCATAGAACTAAACTTCAATAATAAAAAAAAATATGGGTTAAATATGTTTTTAGTCCCTAAACTTGGACGTGAAATTAAAATTCGGTCTTATCCTACATTTTGATTACAAACTTTAAAATTAAATGGATATAGTCTTTTTTAATCCAAAAATGTTATTTTTTTTACTTGTTAAATAATGTTTTAGATTGACATCGGAGTTGGAATATGTCAAATGGTGTAAACAATTTACACATGACCTGAAATGCAATTTAACACGTGAAAAAGGTTTTATGTAGTTGGATTAGAAAATTTATATTTATTATTTTTAAAAATTAATAACCAAATTATATTAAAATTTGAAATAAGAACGATTTTTAATTTTGTGTCTAAATTTAAAGACAAAACATATTTAATTCAAAAATTATTAGTCTCAATATACAGCATAAAACCTTAATGTATAGTACCAGGGAGGGAGATAAAGAAACTTATATCACACCATGTGAATATATTAAGAACTAGAAAACTTTGCATTAGTTAAAACAAAAATAAAAAAATAAATATCATAGAAAAAAGTTCATAGGTAGGAGAATGGATATTTTTTCTTCTCCTCAAAACTCATTCGAAAGTAGTTCGAAGAATAAACCAAAAACAAAAATAAAAAGTGATATGATTACTCTATAGTATGAAAAGACAATGATTTCAAACAAGATGTCTACTAATTTAAACATACTACATCACAATTGACGAAAAATTACTCACAAGAAAGGATGAATGAAATTACTAACTTTTTTCTAGAAGTCATTTAGATACATTATGGGGGGCAGATTAACAACATTGATTAGTAGAATTCTAGAAGTCATTTTCGAGATTCCAACAAAAATAATAAAAATGTCATAATTTTAAATAATGGGTGAGATAAAAAAAAAAAGAGAGTTACATATAGAAATAAAATTTAAATATTTGAAAATCCTATTATATAACCTTAAACATCTGTCCACTCTTCATGCTTCGGAAGGACGAACAACATTTCGAATTAAAATGTACTTAAATTAGAAAAAAATAGTAAAATTAAAAATTTAAAAAATCCTTATTCTTTTGTTCCTCTTCTTCAAGCTCACTCCCCAAAGCGGTGACATGACATGAATACCAATACAAAAAAATTACATGGATGCATTGTGGAATTAAAGAAAAAGAAAATGCATGGATGCATTGAAGAGGAGAAAGTGGGTAAGAAGATGGGCATAATAATGAGAGTAGTGGAGGAGAAGAAAAGCTTATTGAAATGCATTATTAATGAAGGTGGATTGAAAATAGTCCAACAAAATTCACCCTTACTTTAATGATTTGCCATGAGTAATTAAACAAGGTTGGAATAAAGGGGGTAAAAGAGATTAGCAAGGAAGGAAACAGAATTGAAGGAGTAAAGAAATGATGATAAAAAAGTGAGACAAGGGTGGGACATGCAAGTGAAAGGGAAAAAGAATAGAGCGAAATCCTCATTGGTGTGAGGAAAAGAAGGAAAGTGAGTAAGAAACAAAAGTAAGGGATGAGGTCCTAAGGTTTAGGACTTTTTGGCCCTTTTGGGGCTAGGCAATAGTAAAATATATAGCAAGGGTGAATGATGTAGATCCATATAGATAGGAAGAGAGCTAAGTCATTTAATTAATCACAATCAATCAATCATAAGATAATAAGCTAGTTTTGAATGAAGCCCTTTGGTTTTGGGTGGGTTTGGTTGGTGGGTGATGGGGGATACAGTGACAAAGTGGGAGAAGACTCAAAATAGACTACTACATCACATAAAGAGAGAAAGGTTACATAATTCTAACACCATTATTCCTACTTCTCCTTCCCACTTTCCACTTTCCACTTTCCACCACCCTTTTCCCCTTCCTCAAATTATCATAACATAATGCTTTATCTCCTATTCATGTCAAATGCTTTGGAATGGGTTTTGTTTTTGTTTTTAAGTGTTCAAAAACTAAACATTATTTTATTGTTTGATGTAAATTTAGAAAAACTAAACCTTTTGAACATGAGGTAGCCCTTCAATCAATGAAGACAAACAAGATGCAGTCTGACAAAGCTCAACCTACACATTCAGTGGTGAAGAAGCCATCTCCGTGCAACATATTAGATTATAATTGTTTAACAAATGGAATCAATCCTGGCAAATTAGTCAAAACTAATTAAGCAATAATTATAGAGCCGATTAAACCCAACAAACTAATGTTTATCAAACAGATTAAGATGAAATAACATTACAACAAATCAGACATTTGGATTAAGTAAAGTCAAAAGCCTATTAAATATTGGTCATGTTGGATTGTTGAAAAATACGTTATTTTAAAAATAGACCTTTTTCCTATGAGAAAATACGATCGTGCTTATCGAAATTCATTAGGGTGGTCGGTGAACTATTATTGATAAGATTAGTGAAAAAGTTGAGATTATTATTATAATTTTATTTAGCTTGTTCTGTTTAACGGATGACATTAGGTTCATCGTTTCCAAACAAGTAACTTTAATTAAGATAATGATAATTAATGATGATGGTATGATTATGGTGATAATTTACTAGACATAGGACGTCTAATCTTGTTTTTTAGTTGGGCCAACTATATCATTAATAGCTGTCGGTAATATGTAATTGCAGTCTGCATAACCTTGTTTACGAACGAACAACTCAAGAGTTGGATCTTCATTAAGTTAGACATATTAATTTTAATTTTAGATATGAACAAAACTAGCGTTTGAACGGTCAAGTTTTACATATATATTAATTTTTATGAATCTGATTAAATTAAGTGTGGTGTACTAATTTGTTATTTAGATTAAAAAATGATTTTGGAAAGGAGAACAGGTATTTGGAGGTTTGGTCCAGTCGTTGGTGAAGAAATAAAGGCACTAATGATATGGTAGAAGATTTAACCCTACATGCCATGTGCCATATTTTCCCCGTGGGTTTTGAATCCCTCACCATAAGTGAATGCCATTAATTAGGCCTCAGAGTCTCGTGGCCCAAAGACACACCCTTCATTTGTATGACATTTTTAAAAGTGGAATGCTCTGTGTCCAATTAAAACTATACAACAAAAAGAGAAATAAAGGAAC
>Ga0209389_1004678_pt1 | contig 11475 bp, 6 predicted proteins | sample CowpearedBW_FD_187526 | JGI IMG/M metagenome (GOLD analysis project Ga0209389, IMG submission 187526) | Root nodule microbial communities of legume samples collected from California, USA - Cow pea red BW (SPAdes) (version 2) | ecosystem: Host-associated > Plants > Roots > Nodule | place: USA... | reverse complement strand
CTGCTTTAGTCTAATGAGAATAGTAAAGGAGACGGAGAATAATTTTTTCCCGTTGAGAATTTAGTTTTTAACCAATGTAAAGAAAATGTTGGTGGGTAATGACACCGAATGGAATGGATAAGACTTTTCTTATTTCTATTATTATTTGAAACTTGTCTAACTTTTACTTTTGATAGAATTTTATACTGAAATTTTAATGCTTCAAAAATTGTACGGAATTAAGATGTGCACATGACATAAATGAAATGCATTTATTTTAAAATAAAAATGAATTATTTTATCTAAATAGGATATTTAAAAATGAAAAGAAAATGCATTTCAAAATTCAAACTGTTTAGAAATCTTAAGCGAGTTCTTTTATACATAAAAAATAATAATTAAAGGGAACTACACATGTTTGTCCATATGTTATCATTAATTTTAAAATAATAATTTAAAATATAGCAGAAAAAATCTCACCGAAGTTTTATCTTATCAAATAAACTGCAATTGAGAAAAAAAAAAAAAAGCTGACCCAGGCATCGCATATTTATATTCAAACAAACATATGAAGAGCGTACCTGTATCTTTCATCAACAGATACACTCTCTCCCTCAACTCTCCACCGCAACTTCCACTTCCGGCGACTTCTCCGATTGTTTGCCGGCGAAACCTCATCGGAAGCCATGGCCACGGCCACAGAATGAGTCTCCGCCGATCGCCATGTCGGTCTCCTGCTCTAACTGCGTCCCCGACTCCTTCCTTCTCTGCGGCGAGGACTCCTCCGGAGTCTTGTCTGGAGAATCGCCGGAATGTTCCTCCGACCTTGATTCCTCGCCGAGGTCGGAGGAGGAGTCCATCGCTGGATTCATCGAAGACGAACGACACTTTGTTCCCGGATTCGAATACCTCAACAGGTTCCAATCACGCTCTCTCGACGCCTCGGCCAGAGAAGAATCCGTTGCATGGATTCTCAAGGTAACTCACTCTACGGCCTAGCATTTATTTTCACCTAACGGGACACGCTGTTGCGTTCTTATTACGATATTGCCACGCGCGTGGAAAACCGAACCAGGAAGCGCTATAATGCGCCGCGCGCAACTGTCTTCGGAAAATGGTTCAGTTTACAGATCTATTCTTTTATCGGTTTTAATCTGGTGTACGCAGGTGCAGGCTTATTACGCTTTTCAACCTCTCACGGCTTATCTTTCCGTTAATTACATGGACCGATTCTTGAATTCTCGGCCGTTGCCGGTGAGTTAGATACCTCAAGTTCGATTTTGGATAATTTAAAGATTAATAAAAATCGGAAATGGAGAAATTAATAAAAGCTAAATGATGAACCTGTGACTTTGGGCGATAGGTATTAGTGTCACACATGTGCGAGAAAAGAAAATAGTTCTACGCCGTAACTATGTATTGACTTTTCAGTCTTTTATTTGATGCGAAAGTGTCACCGCGCATTATCACATCACAAGAAAAACTTTTTTAAACTATTAACTGAGAGTAAAAATATTCCTTACTGTGTATACAATTATAGACTTTCATCCAATCACAAACTTTTATGAATAATGTGTAATAGTCAATCAACTTTCTAATCTTAACTTAAATATGTATATTTGGACAGTGTTACACAGATTGACTATATATACGATGCAGTACTTTTATTAGTTGAGTTATGTTGTTAATTACCTGAAATAATATTTTATGTGCCTATATATTATTTATTATTCGCGATAAATTTGATTCTTTTAAGATTAAGGCATCATAATGATTTTCTTTTGCAAATAGAAATAACTATTAATGACATAACTTTTGATGTTTTTTCGTTATTGATTAAAGTTCCAATCCAAAGATATCACGAAAATCTTATTTACGGTGACTTTTGTAAATCTTATTAATAATTAATAATACATATTTAAAAATATGTTGTTACTATTGCTTTTCTTTATTATAGGTTGCTATAGATTCTTGTACTCTAAAACTCTGTGTGTACGTGCATTGAACGTGGTAGTATGTGCAAAAGAGTTTGATTAGGAGTGTACTCGCAATAATGATCTGATAATAATGATTAGCTTTTCTTTAATTTACTGTTTGATATTTATAAATATATTTACAGCAAACCAATGGGTGGCCATTGCAACTTCTATCAGTTGCGTGCTTGTCTTTGGCGGCAAAGATGGAGGAACCTCTAGTTCCGTCACTGTTGGACCTTCAGGTATGTGTCCAATGTGTGTCAATCCGTGATTGAGTGAGATAAAAGTATATCAAAGGCACATTCGTGATAAAGTTTCCTCTTTAAAACATTACTAGAAAATGTGGATACATTGATTAAAATATTAATTCCTGTACTTCCTCTGTGATCGAATCAATTCTCGCGAGTAATGTAAGTCGTAATACATGACAAATACATCATCCCTTATTTAATGTATACAGGTAGAAGGTGCCAAATACCTATTTGAGCCCAGAACAATTAGAAGAATGGAGCTACTTGTCCTGGGCGTCCTGGATTGGAGGCTAAGATCGGTTACTCCATTTAGCTTCCTCGATTTCTTTGCGTGCAAGTTAGATTCAACTGGAACTCTTACGGGGTTCCTCATTTCACGTGCTACGCAAATTATCTTGTCTAATATCCAAGGTATATGCATTCATTTTGTAGACGTGTAGAGGAAAATTATATTTTGATATAATTGTGAAAAACCAAATGCTTTACAATATCGTTTTAAAAATATAATAATATATAATAGTACTTTAATTTTAAAAATTAATTAAAATATTAATATAATAAGTTGCCAAATAATTATTTCACTTTTAATGACATATCAGGTATCAATGAGAAGTTTAAGTTGCATTAAAATCTATCGGAAAATAATTAAGGTATGAATTTTCTGTAGTAACTTCTTTCTGTTCTTCCAGAGGCTAGTTTTCTTGCCTATTGGCCATCATGCATTGCTGCAGCGGCCATTCTCCATGCAGCTAACGAAATTCCTAATTGGTCTCTCGTTAGACCCGAGGATGCCGAGTCGTGGTGCGAGGGGCTAATAAAGGTAAGCAAGTTCAAAGAGTCCGTTGAAAGTTCTTAAGTGAAAATATGAATCAGGTTGTCAAAATACATTTATCTGATTCTTGCAGGAGAAAATTATAGGATGCTACCAATTAATGCAAGAACTTGTTATTGACAATAACCGGAGGAAACCCCCTAGAGTGTTACCGCAGCTGCGAGTGACATCTCAGCCCCTTATAAGGTCTAGTGTCTCATCATTCTCAGCATCATCCTCTTCTCCTTCATCCTCATTGTCTTGTAAAAGGAGGAAATTAAATAACTGTTTGTGGGTAGATGATGACAAAGGAAACTCCCAGTGAAGAGAAAAAGAGCAGTAATAAAGGAGGAAAAAAGAATGAAATAAGGTGGTGGTCCAAGTTGTCCAGAAGCCTCAACATTTTTTAGAGGGTATTTTTGAGTTTAAAATTGACTAGAGTCACGGTGTACATTATAATACTACAGACTATTTTATGAGAGTTGTGAACCTTTATTATTGTTATTATTGTTTTGTTGGTGGGTGTTGCCATTCATCAATGGCTTTGCAGATTCCCTAGGGAAGGGGATTTTGCAACATAAATATATTGTTGTGGAAAAGTGTGTATGTGAGAGAGGGGGAAAATATAGAAAGATGCATTTAATGGTTTGGTCGAGCAAGTGTGGAAGAAAGAAGTGGGGAGTTTGGAATTCAAAGATGCGCTGGTTATCGGTGAAAGAGAAGAGAATGGTGGGACAATGCTTCAGAGCTGGTATGAAAAAAAAAACAGAGTCGCAGAGCAAAGAAATAAATTGGGTCGGCAAATCCTAGGGTATTGAAACTTCGAAGTTAGGGCTGTTTCTTATAATGGGATCTCTAAGTCAAGCTTCTCATCTTGACCAGCATCTTCGCTTCTTCAGTTTACACGTTACTTTTGAAAGTGTGATACCACTAGAGTACAAAAACCTAATAGCAATAAGTTGAAGGTTGCCACATTTTGTGGACTTTTTTCTTCTGATACGCGTGAGACGCCTCTGGTGCGTGTCTCGCACGTGCGTATGTGTGATTTTTTTTATGTTTTAGTTATGGCGGGAACTGTTTTTTATTTCCTTTTCTTTTAGGCTTGAGCTTCGGCCTAACTATACAGGATCCATTACCTGGTGTCCACGCGTGATGGAAACACGTGTCTACAGTTTTACCTTTATCTTGGATTTTTTCATTTGTTTTCAACAGAGGATAACCCTCTTCTTTTGTAGTGCCTAATTGGCTTTGGGAGAAATGGGAGTAAAGGTCTTTGGGGCCTTTTCCTGTGTGCTTTGTATTGAATTCATTAATAATAATGACAATGTTAATTTTCTAATTTCTTTCATTAACATGTTCTTTTCACTCATTCTTCCGTTCCATGTCTAGGTAATTTCTTGACTCTTGTATGAATAATGGGATTGATGGAGAGTTTGACCGACCAAACCAAAATTGTTCAGCTGACTTTTATCTAATGAACTTAATCCCCCCAAGAACGTGACCCATGATTCGCAATTAGATACCATGTAGATTTGTCATTTGTTCTTATTACTGCATGAAAAGAAAGTTTAAGACCCTCTGTGGAATCTAGTGAGGCATAACTCTGAATAGGATGCACTAGACGGCCCCGCTAGCAATAAAGAGGGTTCAATCAGTGACTATGACTCCTCAATTAACCGGTGTCTGCTCGTGACTATTTCCAGGCTGTTCTATCATGCTGATATTATTATGCATACATACATACATACAACCAGCTACTAGCCCACTGAAATTTCAGACAGTCCTTGCCTCACATTCATGTGTTCATTCACTCAGACATAGATCTTCATATGAGAATAATTTATTTTAGGCACCTAAAGGTCTCAAAATTTACATCACATACCTCTTGGCCTATGGGAAGCAACTAGCCAAGCCTAGCTTTTGACGAAATTCATAAATTGAAAGCATATAATTACGTATTAATTCATAACTTAAAAGCAACAGATCTTTAAAAAGCTACTTTAGCATAGCTTGTTCTCTACAAATACTAAATTAAAAGGCCCGAGTCACAGAGAAGTTGTCATTTAGCCCCATATACCCGACACAAGGTATATTATTTTTGAATGCAGTAACACTACACACACCACAATGGCTTTATTCCCATGTCTTGGCAGAAAAAGTAACCATGCATGTTAGGCATTTGTCTCACAATCTTATCAGAACTTCCTTTGCATGACACCCGTATGGCCACTAATTGAATAAACATCCTATTCTCTCCATCTCATCCATGCATTTCTGTTTAACCCATGTTCATCTAACCATGCCACTGCATAGATGGACCATAGTGAAGAAAAATATGGTAACGTAGTGACAATCCAAGCTCAGTACCTCTTTCTATTGCTCTTGGATGCTTGCTCTGTGTAATTGATTATGCAATGGAGCAAGGACTAGTCATTGGACCACCTAATTCATTTATTATTATTTTTTTTTTTAATTTATCCACCTGAATTATTTTTTACCTTTTATGAAGCGCATAGGAATTCATACTTGGACTAAAATATCAGGGGTCATCCTCCTTCATAACTGGCACCATCGTCTCTTTCCTATGTACTACATACTATACTATTCCTGCTTTATGAATGGCTTCAGGATAGTGCCACCAATGTGGATCCCCCAATCAACCATTTTATATTTCACTCATCAATTTATCAAGACGTGCAATTTATTAAAGGTAATGGAACTTTGCTTAACCAATTAATGCAATGCTGCAATATGTCAACTTGGTGGGAGCCATCAAAATTTGTATTAAGTGCTAATTAATCAGATCAACCATCTTCCCCTCTGACAGGTAATCCAGATCAAGGAATTGCAGAGCAGCTGGTAAATCCTGACCAAAATGGATCCATTCCTATCAAATTTTCATAAGTCATGCTGCAATTTTATACCCATTTTAAATATACATCCCGCCATTTAATATTTATTGTGATGAAAGAGATAGACATTTGATTTTATTATAACCTATCATTTCTGTATGTGTCTACATGAAGTAATGATATCTTTTCCAGTAGTAAACACAATGATAAATGCAGAGAGCCTGTGTGCGATAAAATCCAAACATTAATCAAAAGTGTGCTTATAATCGTTTTAATGGGACAGAAAGCCATGGCCAAAACTTTGATTATTGCTAGACAGAAAGCTTGGCCCCTTCCAAATTCTTCTATCAATTAAAGCAATGCACGTGCGGAGCAGGATTGATTTCTTTAACCCAAATGCAAATCTAATTTATAAACCAACACTGAGACTGTTGATGTAAGAAGAGAATATGCATGGCTTTGTGACAAAAAAAGACACAAAGAATTACTAATTGCGAATAAAAGTTGGTGTAATTGGTGAACAACTAAATTCTCTAAACATCTTTACCGATTCCTAGTCATATATACGGAGTCGATTTTGTTAAGAAAGGTTGTCTCTACTTTAACCTCTTTACCTTATAAAAGATTAATCTTTAATTGTCCTTAGTTCAAGAAAAAGGCTTTGATATTTTAGTATATATTACACAATATGTAAAAGCCATGAGAACATGATGAGTAAACTTTACGGGTCTTATTTTTTCACATCCTTAATTAATGGATGACATTTGTTTCAGGGTGCATGTGCGTGGGGTGCGTGGGGTTGTTTCTATTACTAAACAAAACGCTTCGTTTTACCAATCATATATGAAGTTTTATTTGTATATGCCTGACTTTGTGGTGATATTTCATCATAAACATGGTGATAATAATACATTAAAAATTAAAAGTGCGAGTTATTTTCTCAATTAAATATAATTTTGTATATCGATGTGAAGATTATCCCCTTTGTTGATACTAATATCTATCGAACTAATATAATGAAACTTTCTTCTCTCAATTATACTGTTTACCCTTAAAACTTAGATCTTAAGCACTGAGATTTGAATTCAGTTTCAACCAGCCACATGCTAATTCTCAATTAAATATATGAATAATGATAAATTTATGATTTCAAAGGAATATATTGATTGGGCAGTGAGATTTTCCATGTCCTTTGTGGGATCTATTAGCATATATACTAAGTGGACTTTCCTTTTCCACAGGATTTTCTCCATATAACACCAATCAGATTCAAATTTCTATCCTCATTATCATGATCGGCTTGGGGTGCCTCCCAATTTTTTTTATCACTTTTATAATTTTATAAATAAAGAAAATATACATATATTATTTTTTATTTATCATATAAAAAACAAAATAATTAAATATATTATTTATTGTACACTATATTTGATGGTTTTTTTAAGGGGTATTCATCCAAGAGAATAATCATTGTGTTGTTATCGTAAGAAAAGTTTAAGTCGGCCATCAAGAGAAACCTGTGACTTTTATGTGAGATAGACTAATAAATTTATTTGTAGAAATATTAATTATGAAGAGTTTACATATATGTCACATGAGTCTATACCACATAAATATTAATACCAATCTAAGCCTCGAGATATTAAATTCATGATTTTTTTTTTTATATAGTATTTAATTTTGTTATTTTTACGCTATATACAACTTAAACTTACACTTATATTATTCCTATCAATATTAGAGTTATGTTATAATAAACACTACTTACTACTTTATTTAATTTATGTGTAAGAGTCATTTTCATTATTTGTAAGTGTACTATTTTCTACTTTCATTTTTATTTTGTTTAAACATGTTTTATTTATTTATTTAATAAATGTCTTTTATTTTGAATTTTGTATAGTGACTTCAGGAAATTAAGTAAAAATAGGAAAGGTAAAATAACTTATTTATTTTTATGATTATTATAGTTCATTTAGTTATTTGAGAAAAAAATATTTAGATAAGATTGATTGGATTATATCATTATTGATGAATAAGAGTCAATCTTGTGTAATTAATAATATATTACGGATGAAAATTAGTCTAGCATATTGTTTTCATTTTCGACTTTTGTAAAGTTATTTAATTTATTTAGAATAATTTCTTACATACTAATTTTGCGACTTGTACACACTAATTTATATATATATTTTTTTTAAAAAAATTGAAATTATCTAATTTTAATTTCTTTACATAAACGAGATTTTGAAATAATCATTAAAAATATTTAATTTTAACAATAATTTTATTAATGGATCGGATATCCAAGAAAGAGTGTTACTACTAGATGAAATGAGTGAACCTTTTTCAAATGAATTATATACAAATTGATTATTTTTAATAAAAATTGTCAAATAGAACAATTGGTTTACACGTAATCAATCACAAATTAAAATATGATAAATTTATTGGTTTTTACATTAACGTTATAAATGTATTTACCATAATATATACATATATCAGATGTAACATTATAAATCTTTTTTTACAACAGTATGTAAAAATTAAATTAAAACTTGAATCCATACACAAACAAAACTTGTCAAATCCAACTATTTGACATACCTAAGAAAAAATAGTTTCCTCTTTACAAGTTTTTGAGGATACATATGAGAGACATGGTTAGGGCACACCGTCTCAGATTATTGGGGCAAGAGAAGAGATGTGAAACCTTCTCAAAAGTTTGTCATGCCATTAGTTCCCACCATTATATCCTCCATCATGATCCAGGGCAAATAATAGTATATAAATGGGAATTTGGGGTATTCATGATCACTTTCTATAGCTTATAATTTACCCATTATTATGGCATGCATGGAAATGAATGACCAGAGTAATTATGCTCACCAAATCTCAAATTTAAACAGTGATTAACATTGAAGACCCGTGAGAGGATTACATTCAACCAGAAATTATTACACGAAAATTTTAGGAGAAGTATATCTTTATTATGTAATAATTTTTTTAAGTGGACAGATAGATGCTTTTATCATATTTTTGTCTTGAATGTGTGTGCTAAATTATGCAGGGCACTTTACATGTCTTGCTTCCTTATCTCAGAAAAAAGAAAACCTCCCCCACGCAGTTCCTTTACATGTAAACAGAATGAGCATTAAAGTGGGAGGAATCAGGAATCCTAAGTATATAATCCAAAAGCCAAAAAAATCTTTTCCCCCTCAATAAATGGTAGGGCTTGGGGTTTTGTGCATGTAGCATGTAGAATCCACCTCTTTACCAACTCTTTTTGTTGAGGAATTTTCCACTTTAGGTGGCCATATGAAAAGGATATATATATATATATATACAGTACAGCTATTGAAACTTTTTATATATATTTTTTGGTTGTAAATTTAGTAATATGGTTGTGGGGTAACTGCAAAAGGGTCTATTAAAATAGGTCCCTGAAGGGATAAAAGGTTCAAAAGCCGGAATGATTCTGAGTTCCCAGATATGGTTTCTGAGATTTTGATGCTGAATACAAGACACAGCACTAAGCTCAAGTCCTTGAGGCACTCATTGTCCCCATTCTACAGTCACTTTTGCTAAAAGACTACAAGACAGATAATAAAAAGAAAAGTAGTAAGGATGAAAAGCAACAAAAAGAGAAGCTTATACAACAAAAATCATGGCTTCAGAACTCAGAATCAATACGTACACTACTAAACTATGTATGTGTCTCCTCTCAGTAACAAATATCATGCTCACAAGTCCCATCCGTATCACCATTTTTTTGCTTCTGCCTAATAAATTTTGTTGTACACTACTATTCAAAATCAACAAGGCTAGCTAGCTAAAATGTACTTAGGAATAACTATACTCATTCATATATCCGCTTCACAATTAATCTAAATTTTATTCTTTCTTACTGTTAGAAGTCCCACATCGAGAGATAAGGCAATTTCATAGTATATAAGTGAGATGCAAACCTCACCTTATAAGCCGGTTTTGTGGGATTGAGTTAGGCTTAAAGCTCACTTCTAACATGGTATCAGAGTCAAGTTAGAGTCTATCCTAGCAAACTTTCTTTATAAAATAAGTTTATGGAGGTTGGTTAAAATCTACTTTTAAGAAATTTAGGTTGTATGGACCAATTAGCATATATTAGGAAGGTTCAGCTATTATAATTTTGTATAGTGTCGGTTTAAAATAGTGTTGCTTTTCGTCCCGTACTAGAATTTTTCTCTCTTTGGATGCCATAAAAAGGTGGAGAAAGAGGTAGCTAGAGTTTGAAGGAGGAGCGTCAAGCGTGGGTGTCGTGGCTTTCTTTATTCATGCTTTGTGATAGTGCCTGCCATGGACCTCTCTGTAGTGACAGAGTGGAGACAAAAGAGTCACCTGCTTAATCATCAAGACTCTATAGAGCCACCATCTCAATCTATTATATCACCCCACTTCATTACCACTTCTTCAATATCTATTTTTATTTCTCACCCCCATTACTCTCATCATATACATCTTATATATATGAAAAAGATTACTTATATTCACACAAAAATTACCATCTAATCAAGTTTCCTCACTTTCACAATATAACTATCAGAAAAGGTCAAGTAAATAATAATTTCTGATTTTTTTTATCTGCTAATGTTACAGCGGTTAGTTTTTTCAGTAGAGAAAGTTCACCCTCCTTTCCAAACCATTTAAAAATAATTCTTATAATATTAATAAGAAGAGTTGAATCCATAACCTCTCTCACCCTCCTTCTAACTTTTTATTTCTGATTAATTAATATTTATAATTTCCTACTTTATTTTTGTGACTTGTCACTAAGTCGATGAGATATGATATCATGTGAGGATCAATACAAGTTTTTTCACTGATATTGTGTGGTTACTAAACTCATATATATGTTACATGTCATGAATACACTTTCCTCTATCTTGTCCTAGTCAATGTCATGAAGTACCCAACAAAAACTTTAAGTAAAAGCAGCGTGCCATGTCTGAAATTCATTAGTTCGTTGATGTAATGAAAAAGAAAAGGAAAATGGAAGGGGAAGTGGTTTGGCATGGCATCAAAACATGACCAAATTCGAAGTGTGGGTATGTAATATTATAATGGCAATATACGATATCATCTTTAGGGTTTTGGAAAAAGGTGGTGAGTTTTGGTGGCGCTTGCATGTATAGTGTAGTGCGATGAAACCCTAAGGAAAGATGGAATAGACAACAGAAAGAGGAGAGGCCGAAAGATTGTACATAATTGGGAAGGAATAAAGAGGAAGTGAAAGAGAAGAGATGAGAAAGTACTACGAAAATGCATAGATAGAGATAGATAGATGAAAAGAGGGTTTAATTTTTATATTTATGGTGAATGGAAAGAAAGATATGATTCATCACTCAGTTATTCCAATTCTCCCTTTTAGTCATTAATAATCATAGTGTTTATTATACCATTCCTTTACTTTGTTAAAAGTGTAAAAAGATGATGTGTAAAATGCCTAGCTAGCCTACATTTTCTATAGTTTCTTCCTCACACCATCTTTATCATCACTACACCATTGCTCATGTCATGTTAATGAAATTAGGGCATAATGAGATGTCAACATTCATAGTGCACCTCCT
>Ga0209389_1004673_pt1 | contig 11478 bp, 6 predicted proteins | sample CowpearedBW_FD_187526 | JGI IMG/M metagenome (GOLD analysis project Ga0209389, IMG submission 187526) | Root nodule microbial communities of legume samples collected from California, USA - Cow pea red BW (SPAdes) (version 2) | ecosystem: Host-associated > Plants > Roots > Nodule | place: USA... | reverse complement strand
GTTTTATTAATATTATTTCTTTCAAAATTATAAGGCTACCTGCGGAATACCTGAAATAGCTTTTGCAACGTTTGAGAACATGGAATATGGAGAAGGTGTGCACTCCACGTTTTCTTTCCCTCCCTCTTTCTTCTTTTTCTGATGCTTATATTTGTTTACTTATAAATATTTCATTTACCATTTCAAGGGAAGTTTGTTTCTATTTCTTATACTGTAACTTGTTTCACAATTAATTTTCATTTCTCATGTATTTTCTTCGTTTCCGTTCTTTTTTTTGTTTCTTTGTTTGTGCTGTTGAAGTTGAGATGGTCTTTTCTTCTAATTTGTTAAAATCCCTTTCTTCATTATTAATTCTATGTACTGTAAGTTATTTTTAATTTGTGGCATAACAGATTATATGAAGCCCGATACAGATACATATAATTGGGTTATTCAAGCGTATACTAGAGCTGAATCTTATGACAGGTTAGATAATTTAAATGGCTGTGAAACCTGACATTAGAATTCTTTAATTGAATATTTCATGGATTGATTTATAGTTGTTCTTATGTGATGTGATCGTATTAAACTTGTTTCTGTGTGGCTTATAGAGTACAAGATGTTGCTGAGTTACTCGGCATGATGGTTGAATCTCACAAGCGTATACAGCCAAATGCGAAGACCCATGCGTACGACACATTGTTATTTTTCTTTTACGAACCTGACCATTGTACATGTTCAATGTTATATTATTTGAGTACTTTAGTATAAAATTTAAACTTTTATTTATTTTTTAAATGTTAGCTGTTATATATAATGAACAGAATTTGCAGCAAATTCTGTGACAAACCAATAGATTTCAAAGAAAATATAAACATGGGCATTACTCTCTAATTAAATACACCAAGGAAGCACAACAACTGCACACTACTAATCTAATACTGAATCACGAAACCCCAATTTAGACAGAACAACCAGGAGTATAATTCAGGTCTGAAGCCTCAGAATCCTGTTTTAATATGTAGATTTTATTGATACTGCTTACTAGACAATTTACTTTGCAACAGCAGCTAATAGCATGTATGGATACACATTATGCTCCATTGATTCATGCTCAACGCTCATTTATACCATGAAACAAAAAACTGTAGCTGTAATATGAACATTGGTTTGGGATCATTTCAACGGAAATACAAACATGTTATAAATAGCCACCACTCAACTAAATGTTAACTCTTCTATTGCTTATATGCTATTCTTTAATTTTAAGTTTTCCTTCTATTTCTGAAAGATACTTAGATTATCAGGTAACCTGTTTAATGACCTGTAATTTTGGATCTTATAGCTATGTACTCATTAAGCTGTGTTTGTTTAAATAAAATGAAGTGTTTAATTTTGTCATATAGGACTGTGGAATGTTCTCTTGATCTATTTTGTCCCATATTGTATCTTCAGCCTGTTAGTGGAGTGTTTTACGAAGTACTGTGTGGTACGAGAAGCTATTAGGCATTTTCGTGCCCTTAAAAACTTTGAAGGGGGTACAAAAGTTCTACATGATGAAGGGAATCATGGAGATCCACTTTCTTTGTACCTTCGAGCATTATGTCGGGAAGGTATAATTCTATCTACTGGCTATTCATTTATAGTTTTCTCATTCTAAGAGATGTTGTCTCTATTAATAAATAATCTACAATTTTATTCAATCAACCTTAAGGGCTCGCATTTGTTGTGTCACAAGTTTGAACTTTTCCTTATCTCCTTGGGCGAAATAAGTGTAAGTTTTTCATAAGTAGAGAGATATTAGGAACATACTCTTTAACGCACTTTTTCGAATATACTCACTCTCATGGGTTGAATATTATAGGAAATCACAAAAGTGTGCAACCCGCCTCTTATATAATGATTCCCTCTCTTGATTTTTGTATTTTCCAATAAAGTTTAACTATTAAGAGTGAGTGTCCGAGAGAGTGTATTAAAGAGTGTGCTCCTATCACATCTCCCATTAATATTTTTTTAACTCAAGCTTTTTTTCCATTGTTGGATTAGGGCACCAATTCCTTAACCTAAAATAGTTGTACCCAAAAAAGTATCATCACAATCTGTTTTATGAAATGTATGGAGATAATAATGAGGCATTTATTCTAAAGTTGTGCTTAAATTTCAGCCCAAAGAAGAATTTTCAGGGGGAGTATCATGGGAATCCATCCGCCTTGCCATTATATGTAGAATATCTGGTTCCAGAGCACGTACTTATTTCCTAAAAAGTTATTTTCTTATATTTGTTACCCTTGTTGAGACATTGTAACTAAAGATAGTCATCAGGGATTTGCTCCTTTGTGGTGTTCAGTGTATATTTATAAAATTTTATGACCAAAATTAACTTAGAATGCTTTGCTTCAACCTAGTTGTCATTTTGAAATTCAGGAAGAATTGTTGAAATGCTTGAAGCTTTAGAAGTTATGGCCAAAGATAACCAGACAATCCCTTCACGAGCAATGATCTTGAGCAGAAAATACCGGACATTAGTAAGCTCATGGATTGAACCATTACAAGAAGAGGCTGAACTTGGATATGAGATTGATTATATTGCCAGGTATTGTTTCCTTTTCAACAACAGTTGCTATTATTATTAATATTTTGATCTAAGTTATTTATTTTATACATGTTTTCATAAATGATTGTTATCTGTTCTCAGCAAGTGAGCTGAAACCCAAATTAAAACTATTATTTTGGTTTCACTTGTCTTTTATTTATTTAGTTTATTTCGGTTGGGTTTTCTTCCCAGATGTTTTTCTGCTGTCCAATAGTAGTGTGCATACCAAATGTATGATATTTTACCTCTTGATAATAAATTGTTTTTCTAAGGCTTGTGTTTGTGTCCAGCTTATTTTTCCTACCAGATGTAACTTTAATATTCTAAAACCACCAGTTGGCGAAATAGGCAAATCAAAATCTAAGCAGTGGTTCTAAGAATCTCGTTTAAGTTTTCTACTTATAAAAGCTTCTAACTTTTTCTTTTTGCTTTCCTTTATTTTTTTTTTAATGCGGGCGTTCTTTTTAACTGATATAGTAAATCTTAGTTGATGGGCTCAATTAACTAATGCTTATCATTGTATAGATTTTTCTTATTAATGTGTTTATTGTTGTTAATTGGACAGATATGTTGAGGAGGGTGGCCTAACTGGCGAGCGCAAGCGGTGGGTGCCTCGAAGAGGTAAAACACCTTTAGATCCTGATGCTCAAGGATTTATATATTCAAACCCAATGGAGACCTCCTTCAAACAAAGATGCCTGGAGGATTTGAGGGATTACAATAAAAAGCTCCTGAAGACCTTGCAGATTGAAGGAATTGCAGTTTTAGGGGATGGTGTATCTGAATATGATTATATTAGAGTGAAGGAGAGACTAAAGAAACTCATAAAGGGGCCTGAACAGAATTCTTTAAAGCCTAAGGCTGCTAGTAAAATGCTTGTGTCTGAATTGAAGGAAGAACTAGAAGCACAAGACTTGCCTACTGATGGAACTAGAAATATTCTTTACCAACGGGTACAAAAAGCAAGGAGAATAAATCGATCTCGTGGTAGGCCCCTTTGGATTCCTCCGGTGGAAGAGGAGGAAGAAGAGGTCGATTCTTTTGTGTTGTTTAAGTACCTTTTCTTTTCTCTCCATCTGACCTATAATATATAATGCTAAACTTAAATATGATTCATGTTCTAGGTGGATGAAGAGCTGGATGCATTGATTTCACGTATACAGCTACAGGAAGGAAATACAGAGTTCTGGATACGTCGCTTTTTAGGTGAAGGCTTAACTGGTGATCAAGAAATGACAATGGATGCAGCTAAATCAGACGTCTCTGAAGTTGCAGATGACATTGATGCAATAGAAGATGCTACTAAAGATGCTGAAGATGATGAAGTTGATGAGGAGGAGGAGGAAGCAGAACAAGTAGAAGAGGAAGTAGAACCAGCAGAGAACCAAGACGTAGACAGGATAAAAGTCAAGGAAGTTGAAGCTAAGAAGCCTCTTCAAATGATTGGAGTCCAGTTGTTTAAAGATTCTGATCAACCTATCACTAGATCCAAAAAGTTTAGAAAATCCAGATTGCAGGCAGCGGTACGATAATAATTCCTTGGTATTCTTTTCCTTTGTAAGTTTGGATGGAGAGAGTTGGGTTCTTCTACTTGTTTAGACAGTAAGGCAGGTTTTGTGTACAGAAGATCCCAAAATGTTAGGATGTAAAAACCGACATGATAAAACTGATATTGCAGCCTGAGGTTTTTGGTGAGAATGATTCATGAGAAGCTGAGAGCCATTTATGGACCATCCGTTCTCTGTTAACATTACATTCTTTCAATCTTTGTTGCAGCTTTTACATTCTGAATCTAACTTCTTTGCTGGCAGGATGATGATGATGATGATTGGTTTCCACTGGACGTATTTGAGGCATTTAAGGAAATGAGGAAGCGAAAAATTTTTGATGTGTCAGACATGTACACGTTAGCAGATGCTTGGGGATGGACATGGGAGAGAGAACTGAAGAACAGACCTCCTCGTAGATGGTCACAAGAATGGGAAGTTGTGTTGGCAATCAAAGTTATGCAGAAGGTAAATAACTAAAGCTTGACTTTTAACTGCAAACTTGCTTCTTGTTGAAATGGTTTTAATTGGTCAAATTCTCAGTTTCTTGCAGACACGGAATATGATTACTGCCTCTTCAAATGTACAAAATAAAAGCTGTACTTTATAACACTGCACATAAAAGTAATTTAAGATCCAAAATGATGTAGGATGATGACATTAAATTTTGTATCTTGATTTTGGCGGTCTTAACTTTCTTGTATTCATGATTGACGTGTTTGAGGGATATTGTTACCCGATTTTATCATCTTCTCTCCTTTTTACTTGCGAAGGTCATTCAACTTAAGGTTCAACAGTTTGGGAGTTTGGGTGAAGTTGCTTAATCTGTAAATTGTTTTAGTTCCAATTTCTGAGTTTATTCATTCAATTACATGAAGGCTAAAATCGTATAACTAAGGGAATTTCAATGAAATATTTGTGAGAAAGATTCATTGCAGCAACCCTAACATTTATGTAAAGAATACTAGCATATCTAGGATATCCCTTTACATTTGTTATTTCTTAAATGTGAGGGATACTCTTGAGATTTATGATTTCAGGTTATCAATTCTAAAAATAGTTTACTGGAACATGCTGGCTGGCAGCATTTTGGTGACAGGTGTTATTTTTTACTTGATTCAACTTTCATGGTGATGCATGGATCAGTTACGCTAGTTTGCGAATCCTGTTGATTCAGTCTTCCTTCAATGGGATATTAAACATTCTTGGTGTTTCGAAAACAATTTTATAAATAGTCTGAATTTTGATATTTATATTTGCTTCATATAGAAGTGTTCTTGTTCTCAAACAAGAAGAATTAAAAAAAGAACATTGGTATCTAGTTGTCTACCTTTCTGCTTGTTGATTCCTGTCCAAGTGTTGTGTAATGATTCATTGAATTTTGAAATTTGGCTTATATATTAGTTAGAATGTAGTGGAGATATATTCATCATCTGTGTAAATAATGCTGAGACTTCCACTACTTTGTTTGAAGTTAGAATTTCCCACTTGACTTAGGAGCTAACACACTGAATAAATTGTTATTAGTAACTAGCAAACTACTTTAGTCTTTTTGGATATATTTAACCTATCAACATTCTTTGGTATATGCTTGTCTTTGCTGAATGAGATTTTGACCTATATTGTACAGGTCATAGAATTGGGAGGGACACCAACTATAGGGGATTGTGCCATGATCTTGCGTGCAGCTATAAGGGCACCTCTACCCTCAGCTTTCTTAACAATTTTGCAAACAACTCATGGACTTGGTTACAAGTTTGGGAGGTAATTTATTTTCTTTGTAAAACAAGACCCGTGTTCTTGTGTGGGTTACCCAACCCAGCCAACAAAAATCTAGATATTTTATATGCTTGACCAGGAGGAAAAGAAAGTTAACCCGATATTTCTGAGAAAAGAATAAATAACTGTGGGGTTGGATTAGACATTGCAGAATTTTATTCACTATGATAACTGCAAAATGAAGGCAACCTTTCGTTTTCTGCCATCCCACGTCTGTTGCTTTTCAGCTTATTGTTTCTTCATTTTCTCCGATGTTACAGTTCTCTTTATGATGAGATAATCTCTCTCTGCGTTGATCTCGGGGAACTAGATGCGGCTGTTGCTGTAGTTGCTGATTTGGAAACCACAGGGATCTTGGTCTCGGACCAGACTTTGGATAGGGTGATTTCTGCCAAGCAGAGGATTGACAATACCTCCAATGGTGTCATCACGGACGAAGGATTGTAAAACTATACCTCCATTCTGTAATGGTTGTTATGCTTGGGACTGGTATAACTACCGGTTGTGGTTTAATGTATCATCATTGCACAGATGTGCAAATTTTGTGCTTAGCTTAATGTATGCATAGTATCATCAGGCCTTGAAGATTGCATAACTGGTAAGCATTAGTTCTATCTTTAGTTTTTTACTTCACCACAATCTACTATTTTGAACAGGGTGTTTTGTAAATGAAGCAACGGCAGGCTCCCACTGTTGCAGCGACAGTGTTTTTTTATTCCACTAACACGAAATGACGCTGTTGGAAATTTAACGTCACCAACAACCAATAATTCGGGATTGATTGTGTTGACAAGATCAGGTTCACTTCATTGGCTGATTCCCCTTCCATTCAGCAAGAAAACTTCATTGGTTGATTGGTACTAGTAGATTTCATGTAAAATAGTATATAAAAATGTTAATATCATTTGTTCAAGAAATTAATGACTTGTATGGGGCATCAATTATAGTTATTAGTTAGGCAGGTAAAATAACATTGAATACTTTTTTTTATTCTTTTAATCCAGAGGAAGGGATCGTAGTTGGCAATGGAAGTTGCGCCTGCTCAGACTTGCAAATGTAACAGCAAAATGAATAGTTTGATATCTCAAAATCATTTGAATAAGAGATCCGAGGGGGTAATTATTCCACGCCAGATGTATTATCGTTTTATGTAATAGGAAAATGATATTTTAACCTATTTTTTTTGACCCATTTTTAACCCATTGTTTTAATCACCATTAGATCATTTTTTTTTATTTTTTTTAGTGATGTGATGATCTAATGGTGATTGAAGTAGTGGGTTAAAAGTGGGTCAAAAAAAGTGGGTTAAAGTATCATTATCTTATGTAATATTGGGAATTCTTGTGGTGGGTAATTATCATGGCAGATGGAGTATATTAAATGACAGAAAATAATTGTAAATCTCTCACAGCGATAGGGATCATAGAGCCATGTTTGTTAAAATCTTGGCCACACCTGGTGTTGCTATAATAGGTCTGATCAGAAGTATGCTGGTCCTATTATGGCTCAGTCCTCTAACTCAACACTCTCTGTCAACAATACTTTTGCCGGTTCTGTATTAGCTACTGATCCTGCATGATAATCTCACCGTGGGCCCAGCCTACCAAACATCCCACACCACCACCAACAAAAATCTTATCCCACTATACGACCTATCATCTCACACCATGCACAGTAAATCATCGGTCAAAAGCAACCTGTGATGGTAATAACAAATTCAGTGGACAACAATGACACGTTTTTGGATATTCAACATGTATGGCATCTGAAATTTCTTTCTCATCTCCAATTTGCCGCTTTGTTTAAATAACCTTTTACATACTCTACAAAATACAAAGGATTTGTTTCTCGGTTTGTCAAAGATAATCATTTGTGTTTTGAATTCCTTACTAATCCAGCAGTTGGAATCCCAGGATACCATGGATACCCATTGAAGGCAGACTTCAAAGATTAGCCATTTATATTTGAGCATCTTGACTTGGTCTTTGAGAAACTCGCCACTGTGACAAATGACAGGTTTATTGTTCTTGAAAATCTCATTCCTGTGAAACTGCTTGCATGAATGGACCCCTCTTCTTGAAGCTCATGCATGTAAACTGACAGTTACCATATTCATCATTATTTTCACTACTTAAAAATTTGTAACCTTGTGAAATCACGTTGGAATGTCGTCACGTGTTTCAGCGTGAAAAAGATTAGGCGGCCAAATATCAGATTCGGAACAGTGGTTCACGCATCTTCGTCTATTACAAATGCCATGCCAACTAATTCCTCTTGCTTCTGCTTTTTCTCTCTCCCATTTGCGTCACTAACCATTATCAACCTCATTTTGCAGCCGCCACTATCACAACCACTCGTAATTAGGTATGTCAATAGGATGGTACACTGTGGTTAGGAACTCTCTTGTATCCTATCCGTTATGCGGTTTTTTTAATATTCATGGATATCTGCAGGTATTCACGGATATTTATAAAAATAAAAAATATTTAACAACATATTTTAACCATAAATTCAAATAGAATATAATATATAACATTAGATAGTGTTGAATAATAATTTAGAAAAAAAAGAAAATCATGTTTTAAAACTAATTGATAGAAAACAACCCAAAAATAAATTTGTTAATATTTTAATCATGTTTTTATATTAATTTAAATGAGTATAGTAGGTACGAATATCTATGGATACGGATACTATGATATTTGTATCTGTCTCCAAGGACGTACTTGCTTATGTCATGGCTTTCTAAAATTTTTAAATTTTATTATTTATATATTTAAAATTATATTTATATATTATTATATTATTTATATATATATATATATATATTGACAATTTAAAAAATATAAGTTAAAATAAAAATTAATTTAATGGATGTCGGTTAATAAAATAAGTATGAGTCTGTCGGGTCATCATCACATAAAGTCATCAAAAAAGTGTGAGAATAAAATGAGAAAACAAATATATAGATTGGGAAAGAGAGACATGGAAACAAAGGGCGGATCTTGATAAAAAATCTTGAAGAAGTCAAAATAATATACTAAAAATTTATATAATTAATCATTGTCACTAATATAACAAGAGCATATATCATTTAGTATTAAAATCTCATTGTATGTTTCTCTTTAAAAAAAATATAGTTTTGAAGTTGTATTTGATATGAAACTCATTTTAAATAAGTTTTTCTATAATTTGATCTCTTCACCTTATTGGATATTCTCATATTTGATAACACATCCCCTAAATAAGTTTCAAAGAATTATATGAAACTTTCAACCTATAGTTCTTTGAATTTTAAGTCTGCATTCATCTCATTCAATAATTGAATTATTATTATTATGCTTAAAAAGACAAAAATGTATTTGTTTATTCTATCAATAAAGAAGTTTAACAAAAATTGAGATTAAAAAATAATTTATCAAAATCTAATCGAAATTTGAAAGAGTAATTACTATAAGAAAAATATATGCTAAAAAGTGGTTTTGAACAAACATATAGGACATAACTGTTCTTTCTATATTCATAAAGAAAATATACAAAAAGACTCATGAGATGCAAAAAATACTAAGTATCAAACTAATTTCTTATTATCAATAAACAACAAAGAGTTATTATTTTTTATCTTTAAAGAATGGGAGAGAACGAAGATGAGAGCACAGAAAATAAATTTGTGTGTAACTTTAAATAATTTTTTCTCAAAAACAAAATATCTATAACAATATATAAAGGAAATTCTCCTTTTTGTGTCCACTTTTCAAAATACCGATTTTACCCTTTAAATATAATAATTTATTAAATTTTTAAAATTTGACCGTTACTTTTACAATTTTTTTATAAGATCAGATGTCTTTGTTTCTTCTCTTCTTCTTTATTTATCAATAGATTAATTTATCTGTTCTGATATATTTCACTTTATTTTTAATAAATATAATTTTAATACATATATTAACTTAATAAAATTATAATATTATCACGCATATTTAAAAGTTACATACACACATACGCGATAGCGTCTGTGTTACACTAGTATGCTAGAAGATAAATAGCAATATATTTAAAAATATAAAAAAAAACAAAAAAAAAATCTTAATACAATTTATTAACATTAAATATTATATTTTATAAAAAATATATATATATATATATATATATATATAAATTTTAAAAAAACAACATATACTTTATAAAAATATTTAAAAATTTGGGGTGGGGGAATGGCCCCTACCAACCTTCTAAACATTAATAGATATTCATTTAGAAAATACAATGTAAATATAAAAATAAATTACATGTTAAAATCAATATTTTAAGTTTTTTTATTTTTTATTTATAGAATGTTGAAAATTATTTTAATCATACACATAATTATTAAAAATAATTGTGTTTTTAATAAAAAATTATAAATTGTTTTTTTCTTCAAATAATTATTTGCAAAAAAATATTACATTTAACGGTAATTTAATTATTGTAACTGTTATTAAAAAATAATAATTTAAACTGTGTAAAACACTTCCCACTATTTTTTTTTAGAATTCTTTCTTTCTTATTTTTTCAAAAAAGAATAAATTACTTCGAAATTTAAAATGGTTAACTAACAATTTTTCCTATTTACATGTTTTTTTAATAATTATAACTTAAAATATGTGTTTTTTAAATAATTACTTTTAAATTATTTATATAATTATTTTGCTAATAGATGTTTTTTAAATAATTTTTGAGACCAAATGTGTTTTAAACTAATTAACTTTTAAATATCGAATTATTTTGAGTGTAGGTTTGAACGCCTATTTAAACAATTTTGAAGTCAAGTACCATGTCTTGTTCTCCGTTCGTGATCATGTTCATCAATCCATCGGTGAATACGAATTAAAGGTATTTCAATACTAAAGTCGATGCATGATCGATTGGTGAAAGCAATAAATGTTATAATTAATGTGAGATAAAAGTTTTAACAACCATACCTTTGACTTGTATTTGTAATTTTTGTGTCATGGACCTTTGATTAGGGTTGGTCTGATCACGGCCGAATCCTATTTAACTTACTTTCACTTAGGTCAATTGGTTCAACATGACTGATCAGACTAAGTTGCACTTTTTTAGAAGAATGATACGAGAAGATTAGCAGTCCTATGTGTTGAAGGTGTATCCATTCGGTGATGCGTTGAATGTGTATCCATTCGGTGGAGCTGTGTGACTCAAATTATAATTCTCAGTCAAATTGAGAGTGATTGAGTAAGGTGAAAACAGGCATGGAATTTCTCATATTCGATTCACAGTGTGCTCAAATTAGCAAGTCGATAACATTTCTAAAAACCTTTTTAAAAGTAATCTCTTCGATCAACTCCTGTTGACTTGACCAACCGATCATTATTGACTTGGTCGACTAATCTATAGAGTATAAAAGTTATGAAACCTATTTTAAAATAATAAAATTATACATGGTAGGCATTGGCGGAACTACTTAGGGACATAAGGGAGCCACGACTCCCCGAAATTTTTGAAAATTATTTTTTTATATATATTTATTTATTTATTAAAATTATATTTATATATTATTTATATTAAATTTATGTTATGAAA
>Ga0209389_1004665_pt1 | contig 11485 bp, 4 predicted proteins | sample CowpearedBW_FD_187526 | JGI IMG/M metagenome (GOLD analysis project Ga0209389, IMG submission 187526) | Root nodule microbial communities of legume samples collected from California, USA - Cow pea red BW (SPAdes) (version 2) | ecosystem: Host-associated > Plants > Roots > Nodule | place: USA... | reverse complement strand
AAAAAGCAAATAAAAAAAGTAGTTCAATTGAATGCAAAAGTGAGAACAAAACATCCAAAGAAAACAAGTGAAGGAATATGCACTCAACATGCGAGAGAGAAAAAAAATTATATATATATATATATATATACACATTTTTTTAAATACAAAAAATCAATTATTGTTATATAGTAATTAGTTTAAAAGTATACCAGTAATATTTTTTAAAATTGTTAGTATGCAAAATCTAAACTATATAAGTATATAAAAGTTAAACTAAAATGAAGTTACATATATTTGTTATAATATTAAAATAATGAAAAAAATTGTCTGATGAAATTTTAAACAATTTAATTTCATGGCATTTTTTATGCAATGTATTTTACATTATTAACTAACTGATTATATATAATAATTAGGAAAAGGTAAGAGAATTTTAGATTATCATATGTTTAATTAAATTCTAAAATTGATTATTGATTAATATATGAAAAATCTTATGCTGTTGATACTTTAGTTATACTTTAGATAAATGATTTTAAAATTGGTTGATCAAGTTTTTGTATTTTTTTTCTTTTGTTTCTAGTAGAAGATAAAACTTACTTATTTTAGGGATGGATCAAGATATTATTAATAATGATTACTTTTTTTGTCAGATTTATAGAAATAAGTTATTTTTTTTAATTATTCCCAAACATACACTTAATTTATTTGTCAACTCTCAAATAAAAAAAAACGTAGATACCTATTGATTGGCTGTATTTTTAGCTTTCTCGGGACCAAAATTCTAAGAAGTTGTTTATTAATTAGTTATTAGGTCACTTTCAATATTTTGGTTGATAAAAACAAAGGAAGTGGTTAATAAATGACTAAAGTAACTTTTATTTTAAATAGGGCTGTTGGATTTGAATTTTAAAATAAATTAAAAAATAGAATCTATAAAATAGTTAGTAAGTGATATACTAGTTTGTAACAGAAAAATTAGTTGTCAGTTAATGAATTGTTAACTTATAAATTTTTAATTGCTAAATTAGTTTATTAAAGTATATAAATTCAGTAAAATTAGTTAATAAATATAAAATTACATAAAAAATAAATTTGTGTTTTTTAGATAAAAATATATTATTATGTAATTATATTTTTATGTTTTAAAAAATAATTAAATTATAAATACTTTTTTAGTGTTTTTATTTATTTGTTAAAAATAATATATGATTTATTTGAATTCGTAGATCAAATAAATATTAATAAAATTAAAATCTTTATGTATTCTCGATTTTTTTTTCTTAATTTAAAGTGTTATTATTATGTTGAATTTTTTACAACTTTTATTATATATTATTATATGCAATAATAGGTAAAAAAAAATTAATGACAAAAAAATATTTTAAAATAAGTTAATTTGAAATAGATTTAAAGTAGTTAATTAAAGTATCAAATACCTCACACGTGAATAGTTAAGATGAAAATTTGATGACTTTGTAAAACATAGACTTTAAATATTATGTGCTTAAAATATTTGGAGCCATCATCAAACGGTCAATGTGGTCACGCGCTAAACTGTTGGGTGAGTTCCGTTGTTTGTAGGTAAGGTGAGCATAGATGATAGATCTGAAAAACAACAAAGCGCGTGAGCAGTTGTGACGTATTTGTACGTAGGATTTTAATTCAACAAAAAATCAAAAGCAATGAAACAAGAGAACAAAACAATTTAGATTCAGTCTTGATCTTCCACATCTAGAAGGTTAATAGGTTATGTTATGTCAGAAGGGATTGACTTTTGACTTTTGACTTTTCCCTTTCTCTTATTTTCTTATCTGCAGTTGCAGATTAATTTGCTGCCAGCTCTCCAGATTTATGCTATTGATCCAGTAATATTGCGCTTAAACCTAAATTAAAATTTATTCATGCTATATTTTATTACTTTAACCATTACTATTTTCAAATTTTATCAAGTTCTTGTTTTTCAAATTTTATTATCATATTTTACTGCAAATTCATTAAATACTTGATGTGTCTATAGATACGTAAAACAAAATCATCTTGACACCTTGCTAAATATTCAATAGATCTATATAAATACGTAAAAATCAAAGAATATAATGATAAAACACAAAAGTTTAGATTATAAAATTGACAAAATAATAATAATAATTATAATTGTTCTGGTCTTGTATATTGGGAAACCAAAATCATGAACAAATTTTTTTCTCAACTCATTAAAGATAAAATATAAGGAGAACTTTCTCTATCTAGATCAATTTAAGAACACTAAGGTCTAAAATAATTCTCTCCCTAACAAGAGAAGTGAGTGTTTTATGTATAAAAAAGAAAAAAGTCATACCTGATCTCTACTCTCCCAAAGTCGAGAATCCTAACTCTTTGTTGAAAAACTCAGTCCAAATCCTGCTCGGTCCAAATCCTACTTGGTCCAAATCCTGCTCAGTCCAAATGTTTGACCCAAATCCTTCTTGGTCCAAATCCTGCTTGGCCCAAATCCTGCTCGATCCAAATAGTGCTTGGCCCAAATCCTACTTGGTCCAAATCCTGTTCGGCCCAAACCTTGCTCGGATTCCTTGTTCGTCACATCATGACAAATATTTAATGAAACTTATTGTTTTATGATAAATATCGATTGGATCGAAATCAAAATGAACATGTTAAGGTTGGTCATTCTCTAAACATACAATGACGAAGAAGATGATGATAATTAAAGTGGTTAAAAGTACAATTAAAAAACAAGAAACTTAGTGCAAAGATTAATGATGAAATAATAGGTTAACAACAGAGTACATTATGAGTTAATCTTTAAATTTAAAGTGACATAAGATGGAAATATGAAATATATAATGCAGTATTTAATAGATTTCATTTTTTAAAAATAAAAAATAGTTTCCTGTTATTAGTTATAAATCTTAACTTTAGAATTCATTAAAAAAGAGATTCTGATTTTGCATTGCTTGGTATCATTCATTTTTAACATCTGTTTTTGCTACAAAGTTATAGAAGAACTATTAAGTATTTATTTCGTAAGAGAAGTAATTAATTTATAGGCTTTTTTAGGTGATTAATTAGTTTATTAGTTTATCTGATTGAAAATAAATTATTTGATGAGTTCGATTATATTGATTTTTTAAAATCTACTAACTTTGATTTGATAAGTAGTGTATGACTTAAATTGAAAGTTGTGACTTTTTCCTAATGTCTCAGTTAATTTCTAAAAACAATAGTTTACATAATTAATATCTCATTGCCGATACTACATACAGTCATATTTAGTTATTTGTTACTTTTAGTTCTTCTAATAAGCTCTAATAATACATTTAATTTATATTTTATTAAAATTCAGATTATCACATACATATGCATAATAGATCAACATTTTGGTTTCCGACTCCTAGTTTAATTTTTTAATATTTAAGCTTCACAACGTGTCAGTCGAAGAACATTCCGTAACTTCATTTACTGACAGTTGTATTCCATTGTCCTCTTAGCCCAACATCGTCCACTAGGCTCTAGAATTAATCTCAATATCAATCACACAAAATTCAACAGTTTCAGAATGGAGCAAACAGACATGACAATTTTAAAAGCCCACGATAGTGTGAATCGGGGCAGTAACAAGCAACAGACAAAAATAATCATTTATGAGCTACAGAAAGAATGATGCAAATTTGTAGCTAGATCTCTTTATTATCAGCTTTCAGTTGTTCGAGTGAAATCAGATAAACATGATATTGAACTTACATAAAGAATGAAAGAGAAGAAAAAAAAACACTAAAAAGGCTTAAGGGCACCGGCCAAAAAATAGGGGTTGTAACACTCTCTTAATTATGGATTAAAGAGCTTTCTGAAAGGACCATCTTTCCTGTCTTTGGCAGCTTCAGTTAGAGCTAGGAACCGCTTGAACCCAGTGGTGGCAGCTCCTCGTCCAAGTGCAGCAGCCCTAGTTAGAACATCCTCTCTCGACGCGATGAGTCCAACCGCAGAGGGGCTAGGCACCACAGGAGCTACTGGAGGAGCTGCTGGTACAATTGTAGGTGCAACCTGAGTTTGCTTAATACCAGGCCCAAGTTTGTTGAAGTCATCAAGAATGCTTTGTTGATCAGCTTTTTTCAGACCCTGAAAACACAAATCAAATCATCCAAACATTACAAATCATGCATTCGGTTGCATCTGACAAACCAAATGATTTGCCTCACGTGATAGAATTCATAAGCAAAGCATGAACCATTGCCGAATAATAACTAATATAGTTTAATTGAAATATTGGTTTATTTTTTACATATTTTCAGTTGGATTTATGCATTGCATGCTCCTCATCAGTCTCGATTCTTCAGCAATTATATCAGTACCTTCATATAATCTATGTACTAGGGTAATAACACTAATGGCAAGGTTTGTAAAAATCCGTAATAGAAGTATCGAAAATGGCATGACAGATAAATTTACACCCTAAAAAAACAACAAAAATGACATATATCAAAAATAGCATAATGACAAACTAATTTCATAATATTTATAAAATTCTCATGAATGTCATCACAAAGTCTTAAACATGATTAAAAACCACTAATACTTCATTAAGTAATTTGAGGATACATTGCTTAGGTTTTGGGTGCTGGACGTTATCTATAAGTGGAAAATAATTGGGAACAATGTTTTAAAAGAAAAGGTAAGAAAAAACAACTAATTGGTTCTGAAAATTTGTGAAAGAAACACAGAACTATAAAAACAGAGCAGCAACTAGACGAGGAACATGTGAAAAGGGAGAAGAGAAAATAACAGAAAAACAGATGAGGAAGAAAGAAACAGGAAAGAAACAAACAAAAAGGACAAGAAAGATAGGGTAAAAAAGTTGGTTTCAAGGTCTAGGTCGTCGGAGCTTATGTCGCCAGGGTAAGTTTTTGCCATAGATGACTCAAAGGAGACTCCACGACCAAGAAGGCTCATTCTCTAATGCTTTCCAGGCTTAGGGTTCTCGCTCTGTGAAGATTCACGTTCATAAAATAGGGCTCTCCCGTGAAGAAGATTCACGTTCTTAAGCAAGGGCTCGTATTTAAAAATGGACCAAGCCCAAAAGATTTTGAAAAATGAAAAATAAAGGGCCAATATTCCGCCATAGGAGCCGTGAACCGCCACAGCACCACGTCCATGGCGGGAGACACGGCAGAAATGGCGTAAGATGCCATAACCTTCAAAATAGAGGAAGGTCATCGGAAAAACCGCCCCCATACCGTTATCGCGCGCAGCCATTTGATAACGCTGAGTAGATTATCTTAGAGGACCCAAAATTACTGAAGTGTACTTAGGAGGAATAAAATAAGCAGAACAGCAAACATGGCGAGGGAATAGAAAAGGAAGGAAATAGTGAGGATTTAAGCTATAAGATAGACAGAGAAAAGTGGGCATGAATTTGGTAAGATATGGGAAGAGAGACTAGCAAATCATCGATGAACTTTTGTATCTTTTCATTATTCCTTTTATGATTCTACCCGTGTAATTAGGATTACTACCACTTTTTCTGTGACGACATAGCAGGGTTCCTATCAGATTACTTGTTATAACATTTTAATTTAGAAAAGATGACTGTTGAATTAGTGATCTTGATCTTCTAGTGACAGATTTGCCAAAATTACTAATTTCCACAAACGGATTCTTCTAATGCTTCTATGTAAGCTCCTCAAGTTTGGAATATAACATTACTTTCCTAAGACGTTATGCGTTATTGAATTATCGATCCATGATCGGCTACAGTGACGGATTTGCTAAATTACTAATTTTCACAAATTGATTCTTCTAAGTGTTTCTGTGTAAGCTCCTCAAGTTTGAAAAATAGCATTACTTTTCTTATATTTAATTGTCCATTGAATTGCAGATCCTTGATCTGCTACAGTGACAGATTTGATAAACTACTAATTTTCACCAATTGAGTCTTCTAAGTGCTTCTTTGTTAGCTTCTCAAATTTGTCATGTAACATTGCTGATATCCTAAGAGGGTGACATTTGCTTATGAGTGTTCAGCTAGCATTAATAAGCCTAATTGAAAATGACCAGAATAATTTTATTCAGTCGTGAACTTAACCATAAATTTATTTCCTATATTCTATAAGAGCAGCCTTGGCAGACTCATCTCAATAATCAGAGGTCCAGAACAAAGAAATAATGCAAAAACCAGCAATCAATCAACCAGAGATTTTGATAGAACAAGCTAATTATAACCTTAAGCTCCAGGATGCGTTGGAATTCCATGGGTGTACCCTCAGGTAGCAATGCACGATAAGTATCTGCTACAGAATCAACTGGAGAAAGTATAACCTGAACACGGACATTCATACAAATTTGTCAGAAGGAATTCAGGTTGGGTTTTAGGTTGAAGTATTTTTCTATTCATAAACTCCTTCGGATGTATTTAACACCAAATAAGCTATAACCCAAACACAAAATTATTTTTACATAATAATATTTTACTAATAAATGCTCAACAAACCTTCAAAAGGGCCTCAGCTTTGCTCATCTCGCGGCTCACAAACTTGGAATAGCTAGCAGCACCTGATGTCTATCACAAAAAAAGACAACAGTTAGTCTAAGGAGATAAACCAGTGACAACCATGCAACAAATCTATAATTTGAGATGCAAACACAACGTCATTTTCACTACTAATTTGACAATGGATTCTAGACTGCTTGAAGACAGTTTTGTCAATGCAGTGGAATACAGCTCATATGCGTCATAAAATAGCTGGTTGGTCAAGATAGTCACATCAGTAATGAACAGTAATGCAAATCTTATCTCACTATCCTAGCACCTCTCATTTTAATGAACTGTAATGCAAATTAGAGTACAAACCGTGTATTGATTGATATTTAAGCATTACTACCAACAGGAAGGTAAACTCTTTAAGCATGGACTGAACTCTCAGAGAGATGAATAACCAACAAAATCTGAAATATCAATTTCTATTCACTTCGGTTTGATTCTAAAATATCAATTTCTAGTCCAGGTTTATGTGTATTTTATCTCTGAAATTTTATTATCAATAAATATCGTCCATCCCAAAACTAGATCTGGAAATATATTTTGAGTTTCTTGTAAGAGGCATTTTCTAAAGTGAAAATTCCCGGAAAAGAAAAGCTTGAAAATGGAGTTGTCAAATTAATATAAACAAGGGAGAGAGGTACAATTGGACAACAGAACAGCATAGGTTATCATGATGGTGATATTTCTTGTGGTACAAACATCATACGAAGTTATATTTAAGCAGTAGAAACTATTGAATACAAATTAATATCACCTGTCTACCAAGGGAAGGAACTTCAAGAAGAATCGTCTTAACAGCTTGGGTATCCAATAGCATCTGCAGAAATCAGTTCATTAGTTTATTAACATCATAAATTGGGTTGCAAAAGAGCTCCTTGGAAGCATATATTATTATCATTACAAAAAGAAGCAAAGGATTCTTCTTACTACATCAAATATTTAATTGTAGTCATGATACAAAATAGAAAAGAATTATTGCGTTATTTTAATATATGAAATGTCATTTAAGATATTAATATATTTCTTATTTTTATGGATTTTATCTTTGATAACAAATCTAGTTTAAGGAACCGTATACCTAAATATGATTTATCTTGGATTTTTTTCATTTATGATTTATTATATTTGGGTGATAAATACCTTGGTGCATTATGTAATTAAGTCATTAGCATAATTGTATGTCCTTTATCCAGAGAATATATGAAAATTTGAGTCAATGGAGCAATCCACCCAAAAGGAACAATCTAGCTAGGATCAGGGGAGCACCCAGCCAAATGAAGTACTCTTTTTGTTCATTTGTTTGTGGTGTACCTTACAAAAAGGAACACTCTGGTTTATACACTTTACCTGCCAAAAGATATGGTGGTGGCGAACATTATGGACTCTAAAGTCTAAACCTTTTTCAGGCATAGACAAGAGAAATGCCTTAATTCATTAAATTACCATTTAAGAGTAAGAGTGAAGAAAGTTCAATTTAAAAATATTCAAAAGAGAAAGTCAGAGACATCATGCAAATTAATAACCATCTTCTATGTTAGACATTTTAAAGGGATCTTGATAGGGATCTGATTAGTGTATTAATAAGAGGTCCTTTGTTCCTTTCTTTAATTTTAATTTACGGTTTTGCAAGATACCTTGTCCACTGCATAGTATTTCCATTCTAATAAATTTCTTTATCCATAAAACATAAACCAGTTCGCAAATAAGAACCTGTCAAAAACTATGCTTTGACTTTACCACTCATGTAACTGAAGGAATTAAAAAAATAGTCAGTACCTGTTGAGCTCCAGTTTCTGATATTTGTTTGCACTTGAAAATGTTGGAATAAAAGCGTGGACCAAGAGATGAAGCAAGCTGCGGATTAAAATAAAATATTAGACTAAAAAAAGTTCAACTAACTGCACACCATATGATTACTAGGGATGCTTAAACTAACAAAACTATCAGTAGATATTATCAAGAATAAACTTCAGAAGATATTTCAGAAACAATTGAAGATGAATATGAAATAACAGAACGGCAAATTCAAAAGAAAAAATTATATTAAAATAAATAATGTATACTTGATTAATTATAAAACTGTAAGTATTATGTTAGAAGAGAAACTGTCCTTAGCTTTCACATAAAAAAACCAAAGTTGCATGTATTTAATCTGTTATAGAGAATCACCTTGTCCAGGAAGAACTGAAAGTAGATGGGTGAAAGAAGACTTCCAAGTGCAGGAATGCTAGTGGTTAAGATTGAATTTATGGCATTAACATACCTGCATGACAATAGTACAGTTAAACTAATGAACTTTGTCACAAGATATATAATCATTTGTTGAATTTTATTAAGGAATTCAACTTACTCTGATTGATCACCAACACTCTCAAGGGTACCCCAAGGGACACGGGTCATTGCAGCCATTTCAATGTCGAATTTAGTTTCCAGACCATGCACCAAGGTCACCAATGATTTTGTTATAACGGCTGAGAACTCATCCTGTATATATCTCTGTTAGAATGAGAGCTGTAGAAAAAAAAAACACTAAGAGAAGGTATTAATACCTGCACTTCAGACATATCGACCCCTTCTGCATATTGAGGGTCAATTATTTTAGACACGCTTTCAGCCAGTTCACCAGCCTATCAAGTATAAATATAAATGTCAGTAAATCAGGCTTCAGGCATTTACTCATTATGAAATGGATGAAAATGGTCAAAGAAACCAACCGTTTTGTGGCAATATTCTGCTGAATTCACAATGTAACAAATCACTCTTTCGTCCTTATCAGATGTCTGTTCAAAATTTCCAGAGAATTAAAACACACACATAATGAAAGCTGTTTGACAGCATTAATATGCAACTTCTCACTATGATGAATAACCAGTTGCTTTGAAAATACCTTTATTTGTCCATCCATGCCTGTGGCTGCTGCAACAATTCCAGTTCCCCCCTTTGGGAGTCTAGCAAAGAGCTTCGTAGCATACGCTTTGAGAACTCTTTGGAAAACCTAAGATTGAAAGGGAATAAAGTCATAAACTGCATGAAGCTAGACCCATTACAATCCAGTATGCACTGCAATTAAAAATCAGTTTACTTTCAGCCACAAAGTTAAAAAAATACTATTTTTAATACTCCAAAACTTAAAACACTACAGCCAAAGATGATACATCCTTCTTACTATTTTTTCTACCACATTCAGCTACACTTAATACTAACATAAGCTAAAACGGGCAACTCTTGAATAAGATGTGGGGCAAATATTTTGTGTCATCACTTAATTATATCAAACAGTTTTGCAAACGAACATGCTGTTTAACCTGATATAAGCCATGACACTCCCGGATCAGAAAACTCACTCTTTGTCTTCTCTCTTTTTATTTTTGAAAGGAAAGAAATATAATTAGAAGATATAAAATATGTAGGAGGAAAATAATATATTATCTTAAACACTAAACAGAAAACAAAACAATAAATAAGCAAAGAAACCAGACTCATCAGGACAACTACGCTCTTTATCTGACAAAGAAACACTTTGAACATCCAGAGTGGACTCTTGACTAACACATTAACAATAAAAGATAATAACTTCTAATCAAACTGAAATGTGAGGAAAACACTACATTATTAAGCTTCATTAAGAGAAGGGGCATTAAAATAATAACAACATTGCAAGTACTAATGATATTACAAGACTCACTGAAACAATGCCTATTATTCTGCTTTTTTTACTAGTGTTCTCAATTCAATGAATCCCGTCTTTAACAGAGTTCAAGAAATTGTGATACTTGAGTCAGCACAACCACTAATCAGCAAATAGATGGAATTGAACCCTTCAACTTTATTTGAGCAAGTGTTTTTTTAATCTTTATTAATGAAGTCCATTTGATACAAGTAAATAGGTTGACATATATATTTGTATTTCAATGGACATTACGAGCAATAGTCCAAAATTTGGACACAAACAATAGTATGTCACTATATTTTGATTTCAATGGCTAAACAACTATCATAACAAGGAATATAAAACGGCAGAAAATGAGTTAAAAGCTTATGCATTATCACTTCTTATATAAAATAGAAACATCAAACTAAAAAATTATAAAACTTTACCTTCAACAGATTGAATAGTGTCTGGTTCTTTGTTAAAGCACTGCATCTCTTCAAGCTTCTCTTGATAATAAGAAACAACTATGTAGCACGACACAGAGAAATAAAGCAAATAAAAAGCATATCAAAAACTGATTGTGAAAGGGGCAAAAAAATATTTAAGCTATTTAGCCACACTAGTCTTTCACAACAGTTAATCAGATACTAGCTATAAGAACATCTAACAGCTGACAAGACATGAAATAATAAAGAGGCAAATTACACTGCTCTAACGTAACCTGCTAAGAGATTGAGGGACTCACCTGCATGCTACTGGATAAAACATTACTCTGACTTCCCTCCTCAATATCCCATGTCTCTTCCTATAGTGGATGAAACGTTTAATCAAGATTAAGAAAATAAGTAAATCACAGAACACCTCTAAAAGGTGATACACAAATTACCTGAACTAGTTTCTCCAGACTTTCCATTAGCGTCTTTTCTTCCAATTCTACATATACTGTTAAGTGAGGCTCAAAGCAAGATGAAATAATTCCACGGAAATTGAACTGTCCAAATAACATAAATGTCTGTCAGGTTTGTCTTGGCAAAACAGTCCAATAGAATAAAATGAGAAAACCTCCAATAAAGCCACAACTACAACCAACAGTATTTGTGAAATCAAGAAAATATAATCCACAAAATAACCTGGGCTCGAGATCTTTTAAACTAAAAGCAATGTCCTAAGGTATAATACATCCTTTTTTGGGGGTGTAAGAAAGTACTAAGTATGTTGTGTCACAAACTTAACTAGGAATTAGCATAAAGAGCCACGCAGCAGAAAACAGTGACCAAGAAAAGCAAGAAAAAAAAAATCACTGAAAGACAAAC
>Ga0209389_1004661_pt1 | contig 11487 bp, 5 predicted proteins | sample CowpearedBW_FD_187526 | JGI IMG/M metagenome (GOLD analysis project Ga0209389, IMG submission 187526) | Root nodule microbial communities of legume samples collected from California, USA - Cow pea red BW (SPAdes) (version 2) | ecosystem: Host-associated > Plants > Roots > Nodule | place: USA... | reverse complement strand
AACAAAACTAAAATAAAAAATAAAAGGTTAAAAAAAAAAGAAAAATGGTACACATTAATTATTTTATTATTTAATTATTTTTAACTCTGTTTTGTATCAAATACATTGTCAATGATAATTGTACAACACTTATAAATATTTTATTTTTGTCGTCTAAATAAAGTAAAAATATATTAATAATTATTGAAGTCAAAGTTCTTTTAATGTCCCAACTAACTATGAATCTTTTATATAATTCAATGTTTATTAAGTATTCTTACTCAATGTCATTGGTTAACATGACAAAAACAAAATAGTTAATTTTTTTTTTCTTACCATATTTCCTTTTGAGACTTTAAAGAGACTAAGACGACTCTTTGAATAATGAAAGAAAATATTATTATTAAAATTATTCGTGGTATACATATTTTACACTAAATCAGGGGAATACAAATTATTAAAATGAAATTTTAATTTTATATTTACATTTTAAAATTTAGGTTTAATTATTCGTTTGATCCTCATTTTGGTTAAAAAATTTGAAGTTGATCATTTTTTGTTTGAATTGCGTTCCAATTTTTTAAAAAATTGACTCAATTAAGTTATTTAAAAAAATCACTAACAATTTTAATGACATATCATGTGTCAATTTATAGTTTTTTTATTTATTTTAAGTTTTGCAAATTTTGTTGTTGTCCATCTGTCAATGCGATACATTATATTGTTAGTGTCACATGACACGGTGTTGCATGTCAATGTTAATGTCAAATGTCCCTGTCTTGTATTCAATTTAGTCTCTTCATATAAATCTTTAATTCAATTAAATCACAAATATTTTCAAATAAATTAATATTGTCCATCTTTAAATTGAAACCAAATTTATTATTTATACAAATGTTATATTGATATTTTTATTTAAAATGACTTTATAACATATTACATTATTCTATATCATTGTATATTGTTAATCCATGGTTTATATGTTATTAAAAATAAAAATATCATTATAACATTTACACAAATAATAAAATTGACCCTAATTAAAAGAAGGGGACAACATTGGTCTATTAAAAAAAGAACTAAATTAAATTAAAGAGACATATAGAAACTAAATTAAGTACAAGAAAGTGACACTTGACACTGACATTAACACTTAACACTGACATTAACATGTGACACTGTAAGTGTCACATCACACCATGGACTTGACATCCTGACACGTGGATAACAAAAAAGTTTATAAAAAAAATAATTAAAAAAATGAAGAAGAATTAAAATATAAATTAAAAAATCTAGAATTAACATATTAAGTCAAATTTTAAAATTTGAGACACCGTTGAAACAATAAGTTAAAATAGACCAACATAAAACTTTTCGACCAAATTAGAAATCGAGTAATTAACCCTAAGATTTACTTTTATACTTCAAAATCAATATGACTTGAAATAAGTATTTCTACTGGTGTTTTATGAGATAGATATGACTATTATTCTTGTCTTATCTAATTTTACACATGTTAAACTTCACCTTAAAATAAATACATTTTTTTAAATTAATTTAAAACTAAACCAAAGATATTAAGAATGACAAATACTGACTTTTTTATGTAAAAAAAATTAAGTTAACAATAACAAGATATTCTCATATGCATTTTTTTAATCTTCCTATTTAAATATAATGTTTCGGGGTAGGGACCAAAAGCCTATTAAAAGAACCTCTTCAACTTACGCGCTCCTTCTCCACACCAGTAACTTCAGCGAAATCCACTCTTTAGCTCGATCGGTTGGGATGACGACCGGGGTACCTGTCTAAAGTACTCCGATGCTTAAGTCAGAGAGCCGATCGGTTTATCAGAATATCAACTGTAATAAATGCGAAATTAAGATCCTCACCAACCTACCTTTGGGCCCTATTTATAGCTTTCGACATGGGCTTGTAATTAAGGTTTCTTAATCACGGCCCAATGATCCCTTAATGAAGATTAGTGACCCGTTTAACCGATAATTAAATGACTTAAGTCATTTAACTGTGCGACCGAGGGCTGCTTGGCTGGGTTGATAACGTTACGTTTCCAACAAGCTAACAATCTGTGTTTTATCGATCGACAGACAGGTGCTTAAGAAGGTTCGTCGCTGCTGTTTCACCGATTAACCGATGGGCTCCAGAAGTTAGATAGTCCACCGCTGTTGTTCTACCGATGAACCGATGGGCCCTCAAGGTTAGAGAGTCCACCGCTGTTGTTCTACCGATAAACCGATGGGCCCTCAAGGTTAGAGGGTCCACCGCTGTTGTCCTACCGATGAACCGATGGGCCCGTAAGGTTAGAGGGTCCATCGCTGTTGTTCTACCGATGAACCGATGGGCCCTCAAGGTTAGAGGGTCCACCACTGTTGTTCTACCGATGAACCGATTGGCATGAAAGTGGTTGAGTCGTGACTTATATGTTCAACCGTTTGACCGATGTTCTGACATTTTATCTGTTTGACCGATGGTCTTATGCTTTGACGATGCTGTATGACTATTCGTTTGACCGCAGGACCGATGGTCCCTTAAGGATTATCTTTGGCCGATTGACCAATGGGACATACAGTACATATAATATTGAAGAATTACCATTTTATGTTTATGTGAAAGAATAATATTATCAATTGTCCTTATTGTAAAGTAATTATAAAGATTAAAATATACAAATTATGTAATTTTTCAAACATAAGGTGCTCATTTAAGTGATATTGTAATTTTAAATTGAATTGTTAATGTATTATTCTACAACTAATATTTATTTCTCTATAAAAGATTATTTTCTAATTATATTACACTAGTGAAAACATATATTACACATGCATTAGTGAAAACTGTTATGTGCATACCTATTCACTTATTTTATTAAGATAATAAATAATAATAAAATTATTATTATTATTATAATTATAAAGTAATATATAAATAATTTTTTAATTTTATTGAAATAAATTTTATTTATTTTTTAAATATTTTTACAAATAAAAAATAATTAAATTTTGAAAAAAACTATCAAATTAAAAAAAATGGTTAAATTTAGAAAATAGTTGCTTAAAAGGTATAATTAGTAAAACGATTTTAATTTATTTATTTTATTTAAATAGTAAAATTTGAAAATAAATGCTGACTAAAAAGGAAAAACTAAATATAAATTATATATATATATACTTTAATATTATTAACAATTTTGCATAATTATTTGTGAAGTTTATCAAAATTGAATAATTATAGTTTTATAACTGTACATAATTAATAAATATAACAATAAATGAAACCTATCGGAACGGTGTTATAGTGTCGGATGATTCTTCGTCCAATGGTATATAATTCAGTCATGTGACTTTATTACTAAAGCAGGAAAAAAATATTCTATAATTTTCTCTGTTTCAAATAAAATCACAACGGAAACAAAAACAGGCAAATTACAACATAATCATTGGAACAGTTGAGCAGCAAAATTTGTTGTCTACTGTGACACGTAACATCATATTCTTTGCGGACACATTCAAATCTAATGCGAACAAAATTATCTTAAAACTGATTGATTGACAATACAAAAGTATTTATATTAATAATGCATAAAAATTAAAACCTATTTAATGATATTAAGACATAAGATTATAAAACATTGGGAATTAAATATGTGGACAAAAAAACCAAATTGTTGAAGTAAATTAAGAAATTGTTGCAAAAGTTATAATTCAAATTAGACAGCAGAAGAAAAGGTGGAAATTAATGTTAAAGAAGCATAAAGTAAAATACATGGCTTGTTTTATGAATAAAATATGCGTATGAGCTGTTTGAAAATATGTGGTACTTGTATTGTGGGTATAAAGGGTTGATGAATGAATGAATGGCGGTGAAAGGCATGAAGGAAGCACTCCAAAAAATGCTAAAACTTTGTTGGACATGAGGTTTTATGTTGTGTTTTGGTAATTTCAAGCACAAAGTAAAAACAGAGGGTGAGAGAGAGTGTGTGAGAGTGTCCCATTCCCATCCCCACACAAAAGGTGGTGGGAAAAAAGTTCTTTTTGTACACACTGCGATGATGGCGATGATGATGCCTGCAATCTCCAACACAAACACAAACACCGTCTCTTTTTCTTCTCTCTCTCTTATCACTCTCTTCTTTCTTTGAAGCCAACAACCATGGTTAACATCTTCTCCATCAGTCAGTGATTAATATGAAAGTTGTGAGCATGGAGACAGAGAAGAAGTGCGGTTGCTGGGCTGTCCTTAAACGCGGAGTTAGAGGTGCGTGCAAACCTTCAGCTTCCAGAGACTCTGCTAACACTATCCCTCGTACTAGTCTCGTTTATGATGCAGGTACATACACAACAAAACATAACTAACCATTTTTTTCCACATCAGAGAATTCTCCATCTTCATTGTGAATCTCAACCACTATATTGTGTAGTGTCATTCCTCTCTCTCACACCAATGAATGATGTTTCAAATTTGACCACACCTCATGAGTCTCTTCTCTGCTTTTGTTTACTTTCTTCTGTTTCTGAAGCTTAAAGTTTCTTCTTCCTTCTAATCCAGAAATAAAAGTTTGTGGTTTTGCAGTACTGTATTCATAATTTGGGCCTGACTTATCCCCGACAAATTTGATTTGTAAGCGGAGAGATGCCTAAGCTATATAAGCTCTTATAAGGCACGGCCTTGGACCAATGTAGGACTTGATTTTTTTGAACCTGATTCTGGGTTTGCTTGAAATCATGGAGTTTTCTGGGATGGTTATTTTTTTTATATAAAAAATTAACTTTCCTTGGCAGGCATTTTTATGGAGTTTAATTATGATGTGGGTAGTTAAAAAGATGGATCTTTTTCAGCTTTATCGCTGTGCTTTCTCAGAACCCTTTTCTCCATCTTCCTGTTTCAGACACTGTAACCATAGCTAACTGCATGATTCCTTGGAAGGAACGTGGGGTGGTGCGCAGAGCAAACTGAGCTAGTCCCCCTTGTAAAATTCAAAAGGATTCATACTTTTCATTTCTGTAGAGAGTGAATGAACTTTCTGAAATTTGAAGTTTCATAGATTTTTTGCTTGAAAGCAGAAACTACGGATTTTTTTAATCGTTGTGATATGATGGTTTCAATTGCATTGTCAGATCCAAAACCAAGCTAAATGCAGTATCAGAAATCTTATTCGTGAAGTAGTGGGAATTTCAAGAAGGAAGCATTCACATTCTTCTTTTTTTTTTACTGATGCAGCAACCGAGACAAGATACCTGAATGCTAGCAATCGAGAACTTTGTCCTCCCATTGAAGCTCGATTATCTTCTGACAACCCTGATCCCCCACCCCAGGAGAACAAGGCTGCATGCCAGCTCCTTCAATTTTCATTTCAAGAACTTAAAGCTGCAACTGGAAATTTCAGACCTGATAGCATTCTCGGGGAAGGTGGCTTTGGTTATGTTTTCAAAGGATGGATTGAGGAAGATGGAACCTCGCCAGCTAAACCTGGGTCAGGGATTACAGTGGCTGTCAAAAGCTTGAAGCCAGATGGCCTTCAGGGCCATAGAGAATGGGTGGTTAGTAAAATATCTGCTTTGGGTTAGTAGATTGGTGTTGTAATGAGTTGTTTAGGATATGTTGGAGATTGAATTGTAACTTGTCATTTTGTTGATGCAGGCTGAAGTTGACTTTCTTGGACAGCTTCACCATCCTAACCTTGTGAAACTTATCGGTTACTGCATTGAAGATGATCAACGGCTTCTTGTTTATGAGTTTATGACCCGTGGAAGTCTAGAAAATCATCTATTCAGAAGTTAGTTTCTGTCTTGCCTTCCCTTTCGTTTCTGCGTAGAAATTATAAGGACTGTTATATATCTAGAGATTATGTGGTTACAGTTTCTTGGTTTCCTGCAAAATCTTTCGATTGCTATTGCTTGAATAATTAACCAAAACCAATGCAGTGATCTGCTTTTGTTAATCTGTGACTTAATGCAACATTGTAGAGTTCTTTCTTCACCAGCATATATTTTGCATTTCATTTTCCTCTTGTAGGAATTATTTACTGGAGCACCTTAAAACTTGTTATTCTGTTCTGGTCCCTTTCCTCTTGATCACTGTCTCTAACAATTAAAGTGTCGATTTTGCCACAATTTGAAGGAACCGTACCTCTCCCGTGGCCCAACAGGGTTAAGATTGCCCTTGGTGCAGCAAAAGGATTGGCCTTCCTCCACAATGGTCCAGAACCTGTCATTTATAGAGATTTTAAAACATCTAATATTTTGCTTGATACGGTATGTGGTTACTGAAACATCTAATCAGTTTCAGAGAAGTTTGTTTTACTACTTATTAACATGTAGTATCTTACAGGAGTATAATGCAAAGCTTTCAGATTTTGGTCTAGCAAAAGCAGGACCTCAAGGAGACAAAACTCATGTTTCAACCAGAGTAGTTGGAACTTATGGTTATGCTGCTCCAGAATATGTGATGACAGGTAAGAATGAAACTCTTTGGCTTCCAATGCAGCCACCACAAAGCTTTGTATATGAAGTGGTGAAAATTGTATTATAGATTATAATTTCTGCTACAACGCAGACATTACGGCAGCACATGTTTCATGGCATGTTCATCTATGTAGAAGTCTTTGTAAGACCTATATGTTTTGTTTTACCAGGGCACTTGACTGCTAAAAGTGATGTTTATAGCTTTGGAGTTGTGTTACTTGAGATACTAACAGGAAGAAGATCAATGGACAAGAAGCGTCCGAGTGGGGAGCAAAATCTTGTTTCTTGGGCTAGGCCATACTTAGCTGACAAGCGAAAGCTGTACCAGCTTGTGGATCCTCGTCTGGAGCTAAATTATTCTCTAAAAGGAGTGCAGAAGATTTCCCAGCTAGCTTATAGTTGCCTCAGCAGAGACCCTAAATCTCGCCCCAACATGGATGAAGTTGTGAAAGCGCTGACTCCATTGCAGGAGCTTAATGACCTTGCAATTTTGTCTTATCACTCTCGCTTGTCTCAACAAGGGAGACGGAAGAAGAAAGATGGGACTCCACACATCACATACACACAATCCAAGAGCATGAGGGCCTCTCCTTTGAACACCAGCAAGCAGCATCGATGATAGGAAGAAAGTGGTGGTCCTCTTTTTTATTGCTGGCTCAATCATTGATTGAAACCAAGGTTGGAATGCCTCCTTTGTTGTTGTTGTTGTTGTTGTGTGGAGATGGACATTTCAAGCTTACATATTTTTTGGGTGTTTAAAATATGTCAGGGCCAGAAAAGAATGAGGAAAGAGTGATGAATGATGATACATTGATTTTATTTGAGCTCTTTTATTAGGGAGCTAACCATCAATATGGAAAGAAACTTGTCATTTGCTTATGCTGTAACTGAGAATTTCCCTGTATGTATATGAAATGCCTCACTTCTCAGAAAGTCTTTTGCAGAATCAATTGCATTTTTCATTGGTTCTGCTACTTTAATGGCCAGACTTTTATGCTTCTTAAAATCTATTGAACCTAATCACACCTTTAGAGCACACGAAAATTTGTTTGCTACTATAAGCATTCTATATCTGCAGCAGCATTTATCGTAATAAGTATTTATTGTATAGACTTTTAGGAGATTAAGGCCACTAAAAGCAAAGTTGTTCAACATCTTCTATTGTTTGGACAGATACTTGTTGCAGGCCAGTACATATCCGATTCTATATTCCAATTGGGTAATGTTAAAGAAAAATATCCACGCGAATCAGTATATATACTTGATACCAACAAAGATAGCATATATATCTTTGTGCATAGCATAATTGTCTGTGGACTGTATTGTGTTAATATCTGTCTTGCTTGATAATTTGAAATGGAAAAAGGAATCTGAATTTGCTTTAATTTATTCGTTATTGTGAGAAAGGTAGTCACAAAGTTTCCTTTTGATATCAAAGCAGCAATTATATATAGAATCTGCTTACCGTCAGTAATTTGAAACTTATGCCATTCCTAGCATCAATCATGCTGTAATCTTTCGTAAGCTCGCACCGTTCCTTTTGAAGATGCCTGGCATGAGAGAATAGGCTTCTGTTCTTTTTTATGGGCACATGATTAGGCTTTTTTCTTTTCATTGATTTGACATTATAGATAATAAAGGTGTCCCGACCAAATTGAGAATACTCTGATAGACCATGTTGCCCCCATCTCTATAGTTTTGTCACATGCAACTCATCCATTGCTCAAATTAGAAAATTCAACACAAGATTTCGAGGCTTAACAGTGAGAGGAATTCACCTTGGTAATGATGACACCGGATTTAAATTTATGATTGTGCGTATAATGCGAACTAGCAGCCACACTGAACTTTTATTCTTGGCCAAAGAATTTTTTGAAACACAATGCTCTTGCAACTTCAAGTTGTTTGGTGCATACCCTTTTTAATATACGTTTTCTTGATTTTCACATCTACCCTTTTAAATCAATATTTATTCTCAACAAACAGTGTCCACCACAAAGTTGATCTGATCATGGATCATGGAGGTGTATGCTTTTTGACAAAAGAAACTGAGACATGTATCATGTATGTACTACTTACTCACCCCTGGTAGCAAGATTCTTAAGGTTACAACTCACAATATTTACCTCAGCAAGATTAGAGATCTGAGACAGGACGCATGCTTGGTGAAAAACAGGTAAACATCCTCGTTAATTGGGGACAAATGAATAGTACAATGGCAACCCAATCACTGTTATAGGCCCTGCCAAAAGTCTGTGATGTATCTTTATTATAGTTGTTAAAGCTACACTTAGAAATCCAATTCTTTTCCTGCAAGAAAGAAGAAACCCAGTGAATACCATATCGTGACAAGAAGATAGAAAAGTAAAAGGCAGAAAAACCAGTAATAATGCCTTCTCAGTGGTTACTTAGGTGGCGACGAAAACCTTTTTCTCTCCCCTTATTATACCAGCATGTGCATATCCAAGATAGTGGCAAGAAGATTCACTGGGCAATTATTTAACCTGTGGGTACTCAAATCATAAGTAGGCATGGTTTAAGACCAAAACACATTACCTAATTAATATCTCAGCATGCATATTATTATGATCCTTCAAATATTGGACTAAATATCTACTAATCTTTGACCTTATCTTGTCACTATTAGGATAAACCAAATGTCTCTGTATGCTCCATTATTAACACTATGCATTGGTCCTTCTGGTAAACAAAAACTTAGGCACTAAATACAGTTAGCCAGGGGGGGTTTGGACCAGGAAGCAGTGTGAGCGAGAAAACTAACACTAACACTGCAATCAAACACAACACACGATGGAAAGAAAAAATGTAACATAATGATACCAGATTCTCCTCCTTGCTTTTCTGAAACAATGAATGAGTTTCTGGTTATTCAATGGGCAAAACTCTTTATCTATTATTACTGTTCTTTCCTTTTCCCCCTTTAAGAAAAAAAATTGTCAGAATAGTGCATCATTTCTGTGTTCTTGTAAGATAGTCCATATCCTCTGGTACGTGCCAGTGTGATTAAAAAATAAAAAATAAAACATTTATACATGTTGATGATGTTTAGTTCCCAGAAAGTTCATTGGAATCTTATCATTTTGAACTAATATTAGACCCTTGTTACCGTATATAGCATGATTATGACTTTCTGCAAGAACTTCCAAAGTAAGTAGCAACCTTCTTGTTTATGGTTCAATCTGGTTTATGCCCATGACCATGAGAGAAACTATGTTACAATTGTGGGCTTTGGATGTGTAATCATTCATGTTTCATAGGGTTTGGGTTCAATTGGGTTTTATCAGTAGGAACATGTTTTAAACCAACTCCACATTCAACTATGCCGGAACCATATTTGATTTTTGTATTTCTCGATATTTTTCTTTAACAAAATTTTCTATTATCTACATAATTTTTTTCAAAAAAAAAATAATTACAAATTTAAGTCATTGGTCATTTTGGATTAGTGGTTTCCTAGTTAACAAATTTACTATCTTTTTCTACACTGTGTTGGACATTTAAATGATAACTTTATTTATTTGTATCTTTTATATGTGTACATTTAGTTTAAAAATTTAATTTTATATTATTATAAACTAATTATAAATATATAACTTAAATATGTTGATATAATTAATTAGAAATACTTAGTTTATGTTATTCAGTTATAATAGCATTGTTTTTAAAAGTAAAAGTTAGGTATTTATTTATTTATTTTAAAATGAACATAGTTATTTTTTAAAGATAAATTTTAAATATTTTTTTTTTCTATTTTGGGCTTAAGTTAATCCTTTCAAAGTTTATTGATGTAATTCAAAAGAGTTAAACAAAATACAATGGTAAATATTTAAAATTTTACGTTATTTTCAAAATAACCGTAAAGTGTAGAAAATATTTTAACATTTAAATTAATTGAAAGTAATACACGAAATAGTTATAAAAAAATGTCTATCAGTAATATATTTTCATTAATTGAAAGTGAAAAATAATATTGAAATAAATTATAAAAATCTTAATTATTTTTTTATTGAAAGAAAGTTAAATGTTATAATATATTTATAACTTTCATTGCACAACAGTGATTAAAGTAAGCATTTCATTTTACTAAAATGGACACTTTTTCTTTACTCATCCCCATCCGTGTCAATATCATTGCGAATAAGTTGTAGTTGATCTGCATATATAATCCTTTTATATTTGTTCACTCTTTTAAATTACATAAATAAAAATCACAAGGAAAAAAAATTAACATTAAAACACAACAAAATAATACATATAAAAATAATTAAATGCATAAATTTTATTTTTAAAAGTAACAATATTATAATTAAAAAATATATGAAGTGATTTAAATTAATTACATAAAATTTAATTTATATGTATTATTAATTTACACAAGTATAATATTATCTTTTATATATATATATATATAGTTAATTAATTAATTAATTAAATGATCAAGGAACTATTTCTTGGAAAACAAAACAAAATAAAATTCAATTAAAGATAACTAAATTTTTCAATTAAATAATCATTTTGAAAAACAAAATTTTAGATGACCATTTCTTCATATATGTCGGCCCTACTTAAAATTTTGCTCAAACACCAAAATTGCTTAGGAAATTGTCATATATTTGTGGTCAAAATCCGCCTTCTTTTATATATAAATATATAAAAAATTCAATCTGTACTTTTTCTCTACTTTGAATCTTGATGTAACCACGATATAATTTATTAAATACTTTTTATCTTAAAATATTACATAGAATATACACCTTTTAACAGTTTTTTATTTAATAGTACAAAATTTTCAAATTAAAATGGATTCTAATATTATATCATAATTCTTAAAGATAGGTTAACACCATACTTGGTTTATACATTTTTCTGCTGCCTCAATCACACCAGCCATGAAACCGCACACATAAGAAATAATGTTGTTCTAGGTTTAAACCTCCAATGGAGATATACATTAAATATTAAATATTTAACGTTTACAAAATAAATTTAACTTCTTCAAAAATAT
>Ga0209389_1004655_pt1 | contig 11490 bp, 4 predicted proteins | sample CowpearedBW_FD_187526 | JGI IMG/M metagenome (GOLD analysis project Ga0209389, IMG submission 187526) | Root nodule microbial communities of legume samples collected from California, USA - Cow pea red BW (SPAdes) (version 2) | ecosystem: Host-associated > Plants > Roots > Nodule | place: USA... | reverse complement strand
TTCACATCAGACCTCTTAAATCTTAGGTCCTTCCTATCAATACGACAACATCTGACAAAATTAGAAGAGAGTGAGAGTCATATTTTTGAATTCTTTTTTTTTTAATCTCGTTACAATATCTTATTTTAAGACAAAAATTTGTTTTTCTTAAAGAATTCATATTTTCTTTATTTACTTATAATTTTTTTAGATGATATTTATTTATTTTCTATAAAATTCAGATCTTAACTGCGATTACTAGAATACATTGCCTTGCACCCTCACGCGCTCTTCTAATACTTTTCTCACTGGACTGTCATAAAGCATAGAAAGTGAAAGGCTTTTATTTTTACATAATTAAACTACTAAAGTGACATACTTTAGAAAATTATCTGATGTAAGAAAATTTAATTTAATTTGATTAAGTGTTGAATTTCTAAAATTATATTTCATCATGTATACTTGATATAATTCACCTTTTTTTACTCTGCCAAGGGTATGTAAATTTGGGATATAATAAAAGTATGAGTTTCACTTGCATGTTTTCTCAACCGCTACTGACAAAGCAATAACATCACGCGCGTGAGGGTACTTGCAGTACGGAAAGATATTCTTTTTGCAATTTTTTAAAGTAAGGTATTATAATATTATTAGGAAGTAAGCTGCTAATTTAAGTACTAAAACGCGTAATTCATATCAGAAAACAAAAATGCTAATTACTACAAAAAACTTTCGTTATAGAGCACATGACTATGGCTGTCGACTTTTTTATGATTCTTAACTGCATTAAGTGTCAGAAATATTCATATTTGAAAAATAAATTTCATTTGGCCTTACATAAACAAGATATAAAAAATTAATATGACAGTTAAATGAGTTTTAAAATTATTCTTGTATTTTTTTAAGTAAGTTGTTCTTTATTTTGAATTTTTACTTTAAAAATATTTGATTTGTTTAGAACTTTAAAATATTATCGATCATGAATCTTGTGATTTATATTATAAGTATTTATAATCTAATTTTTTTAGATTTGTTAGTTGTAATACATGATATTGTAGATTTGTAATTTTTTTAAAAAATTTATCAAATTAAATATGTTTTTGGTCCCTCAAGTTTCAGTAAATTTTGGAATTTTAACAGTTTTTTGAGAATCTTAAGATTTGTACATCTTTTCCACATGTTCCGATTAATTACATTTCTAGCATTTTACATCTGACCTCTATCAATACTTGTTATGTTGATTGTAAGGCCCTGTTCTTTTATGCCTTTAACTTGTAGGGCTGCCCCAAATCTAATGGACCTAAGAGCTGGCCCAAAGGATAAAACTGACCCTAGTCTGTCCTAATGCGTACACTTTCACTCTTATAGAAACCAGCCGTCATCCCCTACTGCTCTCACAGGACGCTCTGCTAGGGTTTCTCCCCAAGCCATTCTTCGAGCTAACTCAAACCCAGTTCTTACCCCACGTAAGTTATCTCTCAGCTCACACTTCTTCTCCATGAGCATCTGTCCGTTTGTACAGTAGGGTTTCACCGTGAGCTTAGTTCCTAACTCTGCTCCACTGTCTTTTTCAGCTCGCAAGTTCCTCCTTTAAGTTGTCGTGCTCCGTTGGTTAGAGTCGAGGCACCTTCTAGCTACTTCTAGGTAAGGGAAGCTAGAACCCTCCTGTTTGTTTGGTGCGAGTCTGCTATTTTATGTGGTTGGTGATTCTTTTTGTGTTTGCCTATTGATATGGATGTATGATACGATGGGATTGTTGCTTGTGGTATGTCTTCGCATCTGTTGTAGGTGAAAACAGTGGCGGGCACTGATAAACTCGCCCAAGCGAGCTGGTCTCGCCTAGGCGAGATTAATAGAGGCTCGCCTAGGCGAGATTAATAGAGGTTCGCCTAAGCCCTTTTCCACGAATGGTCGCCCAGGCGACCCACTGTGATTATGAGCGAGCGAGCATCTCGCCCAGGCGAGAGGGGTCTCGCCTAAGCAAGATCCCGCGAGTGCCTCTGCTCCCTTCTTGAGTCCTCTCCTAGGCGAAGGGGGAGCTCGCCTGAGCGAGCACGTCTCGCCTGAGCAAGACCCCTAAGCCTGAGCGAGACAGTACTTTGTTTGGATGTGTGTTTATTTCTGGATGATCTATTTTGGTTGGGTATGAATGTCATGATGAGGGACATGTATATAATGGAGTGCGATGTATGTGTAGCATGATTCATGAATTTTAAATGATGGGTTTGGTATGAGTATTGAGATGTGAACTAAATGAGATTGGTGTGGTTAACGTGGCATGATAATGAGATGAGTTGGACTCTATGTACATGAATGGGTTATGATAAGTTGGAATGGGTTGGATCTGGAGATTTAAAGGTAACGACTTTAAAGGTTGATATAATGAGGGTAACTTTGCATAGTGAATATTATCTGATTGTATGATTGTATTTTGTCTGTGTCAGTGCATAATTCCTTGGAGCCTCTAGGTGAGACTTTCAGGGTCGCGCTTCAGTGGTCGGGACGTAATTCCATGGCCCCTGTTAGTGAGTGTTCATGGTGGTGCCCCATCTGTATAGCTAGGTAAGGATTCAAGGTAAGGTTGCATCTTGACACTCTGAGGAGTCAGTTAGTCTCACTTAGAGCGGACTGACTCCTGTGGTGAGAGTAGCAAGAGGCCCGAAATTCATCAAGGGCTAACCTTGTGGTGAGGGAAATTTGATTCATTATAACACTTGTAACACATAGCTCGGGGGTGAGCAGAGGTATCCACCACAAATGCAAGCATCCGCTGAATCCGACCAAGTTATACGTATCCGGATGAGTCGAGTCGAGTCGTAGTGTATTGATTGAGAGTCATAACATGCTTGGTTGATGTTTGGATATTGAATGGTGAGAAACATATCTTGACTGTATGATAAAAATGTTGTTGGCTCTAGCTTACCCTGTTTATGTATGGTTGTCTTGTATGTGGTTCTTCTTTCTTGCGATGATCATCAATTTAATTGATGGGAGCAGATGGGCGAGGTTCCAGAGGTCAGCAAGGAAATGGAGATTCCGCCGCATAGTTCGCGTGGGCTTGTTTATATTTTCTTTATGAGTTCATCTAGGGCTGCGACCCACGAAATAGATGGTTTTAGATTTATATACTTTTAGTTAACTCTTTATCTCGTTTTCTTTTCTTTTGGGCATCGTGGTGTGCCATGGATCGTTGGGAGCTTAGTTTCAAACTCCCGGACTGCGTTTGTATGTTATTTTTATGCGACGCTACATTTAATTTCGCTTATAAATTAAATGGGGGTGTTACATTGATAATTATTTTTCTTACAATAGAGAGAAGTTGGAAAAATTATGGTTGTCAGTCTAGTTTTATTTGTTTTTCTTGTTAGTATTGATTTCAAAAGTACCTTTGTGGTACGAAGTAAAGTATGTTTAAATGTATGAACTTTTCTTATTAGTCTTTACTATTATCGTACTTGTAAGATATTTTTTACTTTTCTCAAAGCAATTATAGATAAATCTTTTGTATTTTTCAACAAAGCAATAAATATTTTATATCCTATGATTTCGTTACCAAAATTTTCTCAACATTAATGAAATATAAAATTCCTTTCCTAGTAATATCCAATTATTTGTAATTGTTTGAGTACAAACACCATTAAAGATAATTTAATAGAAGGACTAACATTGTTAATTTAAAAAAAAAAAAGAATATAATTAGATCAAAATATACCGAAAAACAATTCGATATTTAGTTCAAACATAATGATGAATTACTAACTAAACTTGTCCATTCATTCATGGTTTGAATCTTTAGTCAACATCTTAATCAGTTGTATTATTAGAGTATTTTCAAAACATTCATTAGTTTACTCATATTTAATAAAGTTTCACTTTATGGTCATGTAATATAATTGCTTGAAAACAAAATCAACTTTACGTCAATATTAATCTGACATTTTTCTTTCCAATTTATTTTATTTAGATTATAACTATTATATAGAATTCTCTGATTTAAAAATTTGTTTCGATTAAAATTATACTAAACTGTTTCTAGTTTTCCAAGTTATCAATATTCTAACTTTCATTGTTCTTTGTTCTCTTTATACATTAATGTTGTTTACCTTCGAATGGTGTTGTGACAAAATTAAATGCCTTCCAGAGCATTGGATCTTGGAGGTGACAAAAATCTAACCACAGTTTTTGTTATTTTAAACAAAGAAGATTAAAATTAACATTTAATAGATAGATAATAAGAGGTTAAATATGATTTTAGTTGTAAAGTCCAATATTATGTGTTAAAAAGTTGAGCCAACTTTGGCAAAAGGTCCAAGGGCAGCCCATCTTATTTTCCAGGACCTCTTTCAGTGGTCCACGTGCTTCCCATTCAGTCTCATCTACTCAAAACAGTTCACTTACCTTTTTTCTTTCTTCTGAAACAGGAGCTCTGCTAAGGCTTAAGCTTCTTCCTCCTCTGAGCATACTAAACGTTTCCCCTCCGCATAAGTAGAACTCAAAACACAAGTCCCTTTTTATTTCTTTTCTGTTTGGAAGCTCTGGTTCCATGTAAATTTCTTTGAGGTCTCAGTTTAGTGCGCTCTTGTTTATGTTTTCAGCTCTTTAAGTTGTTCCTGGCCCTGGTGCTCCTCCCACTAAGGGTTTCTTAAGTTAGCTTTCAGTTTTGAGGTAAAGGATGCTAGATTTTGCACGTTTTTAAAATATTTTTCTTGTTTTTTGTTATGTTTCACGTTTTAAATGCTTGGATGATGCTTGTGATTGTGTGAAAATACAATGGTTGTGTTTCTGGCTGGATTGTTGCAGTTGCATGCAGGAGCAGGAGAGAAACTGATATTCTCGCCCAGGCGAGAATCCTCTAGCCTAAGCGAGAGTAGTAGAGAACTTTCCTTTGTCTCTGCGCGAGATGTCACTCAAGCGAAAATTATCGTCCGAGCGAGAGTAGTCCCCCCTAAGTGAGAAAGTCTAGCTTAAGTGAGAACTCGCAATGATGCAATATACTCTCGATTCGAGTACTCGCATAGGCAAGGATAGAATAGCTTAAGCGAGGGGACCCTGTCGCCTGAGCGAGACCTCTTAGCTTGAGCGAGAATAAGGCAGATTTGTTTCAAACTTTGTGATTTCACTTGTGGATTGGTTTAATTACTTTTAAAAGCATGAACATGTGACTATGTATGTTTTGTGATATTGATGTGCTTGGTATGAAATGAATTATGAATTAGTTGGTGCATTGTGGCATGAGATTATGATGTTTTGAGATAATACGTGGACTTGGTATGAGAACATGATATGGTATGAGCTAGATGTAATTCCATGAGTCTCTTGGTGAGATCTCATGGTAGTGTTGTAGTGTATATAATTAGATAAGGATTCAAACTCACATAGAGTAGACTGGTTCAAGTGGTGAGAGTAGCAAGAGGCCTTAGTCTTTGGTTGGATAATGGCCTTAGATGATCATGGGCTAACCTTGTGTATGGTAGGGTGAAATCCATTGGCAATGACTCTGCAGAGCGTAGAGACCACCACAAGTGCAAGCATCCAGTGAATCCGATCTCATTATACGTATCCGGATAATTGAGTTAGAGGGTCTAAATTGTTTGTCATCACATGCCTTGTATGTTGACTGATCAATTTGTTTATAATCTGTTTGCTCATGAATATGTTAAAAATTTATTTTCTCTAGCTTACCATTTCTTGTTGTGTTTGTTTCTTATTTGGTTTTCCTTTTTGCGATGATCACCAAATCCTTGGTATGAGCACATGTGGAGACTCTCGGTGATCGTGATGTTGGTGCAGATGTTGTTGTTTAGTTAGGCTCCTTGGTTCTTTGTTGCTCATTGTTGAGTCTTTCTCCTTATGAACTATTATTTTAATTTCCTTGCTCTGTGAGCAACCCTTTTGGACAACTGTCTTATGTTTACATTCTGCTCATGGCAAATGCTTTGTGTCTTAGTTTTCTTTCTATTCAGTATATTTTGGATAATTATAAAAGGTTAATTTTGATGTGCTTCTGTCCTTGCTCTATTTTATTATAACTATGCGACTTTTTATTTATTAGAATTATCTATTAGAATCATTCTTGTCTCAAATTTTGACACATTTTTGTTCCAAATTTTAAAAATGAATGTATATAATCTTCATAACCAAAATGTGTTCAATCTTTTTTTTTTCACATGTCAAATGCGTTTTAGGACTACGTTTGAGTTGTTAACACCATTTTAACATGTTCAAACTCAAATGTCAACTTAAAATATTGTCTAACAACCCAACAAAAATAACTATATTAGATTAAAATAACTATATTGATTCATTTATAAAGTTTGAGGATCAAAATGTATCCAAATTTGAAACAGAAATGATTTTGAATTTCACGTCAAAATCTAAGACTACAAATATATTTAATCAAATAATAAATTATTTTATGAAAGATATTGAAGCTTAGCATCAAAACGAAACGATGAATAACATCCCACGATGTAGAAGACAATATATTTTCAATAGCATTGAAAGGGAGATCGGATGGTAGAAATGAAGGACAAGAAGCAAAAGAAAAGAAGAACATTAACCAAGTGTACATCTCCAATTTAAGTTCATTTTTAAAGAATGTGTGACATGTTCATTTTAGCATGTAAAATTATCACTTTCTAAACTACCTTAACCTTAATATAAGAGAAATGATAACATAATTTCTTAAAAAAATAATATAAGAAAAATTAAATCATTATTTTAAATGTAAGAACCAAATTATTGATTAGATAATAATAATAATGTTTAAATAGTACATAAATATATTATATAACTATTGTATCATAATTTATACCTTTAAAAATGAACATTAAATATTCGGAAAATTAAGAAAAAAAATAATACAGAGATAATTTATTGTCAAATATATTTTAGAAATTAAATAACTTAATCATTTACAATTTTGTAATAAGTAAACAAATAAAATAATAAGTGATCTTTTAGTAAATAAATGTTCTTTACCTATCAATTTTTCTGTTAAAACATTGTCAGATATTTATAAAAAATAAAAATAGTGAAAATTCGTGACATGCTTTCAAAAGGAGAAAACAATTTACTTTAGTTACATAGTTTAGAAACAGAGAAAAGAAGAAGAAGAGTAAAACAGAGTACAGTGTAGTATATTGATTTGTATAGTACCCAATCTAAAGTTACTACCCACTTTAAAAACGTACACCATATAATTTTTATTTTTTTGGCGAAAAAAAAAAACTTATCTGGTAGTTCTGGATCAAATTACAAGAAAAACTAAATAATGTTTACATTAATTAAGTCTATTATTTTATTTTAAAAACATTTTCTCGCAAAATATTTTTGATTAAAATTTGATGAAGACAATAAATAAAGCAATCAGAAAAAACAATATTTTTAAAACATTAAAAAAAGTATATTTAATTTGACCAAACTTTTTTCTGTACGTACTACAAGTAGATAAGAAGAAACAGGGGGTGTCCAAACATGAGCATTATGGGCAATATGTAAAAGGTATCCAGAATCAGAATTTAGAAATTGATTAAATAAAAAACCATTCCACGAAGGGTGATTTATTTGTTTAACGATTCATTATTTATTAATCTTGATATTTAATGGGCTCCCACTTCCCAGAACCTCTGGCCACGCCACTTCGGAGCCTTTCCATTTGCTCTGCGAGAGAGAGAGAGAGAGAGGAGAGAGAGATTTGAATCGAGTGGTATTCCAACGTCGAAAGCATACACCAGAACACTCACACACACACACTCACTCACAAAGCTTTCTCCTCAAGTCTTCTCTCCTCTCTTCTCTTCTCTCTCTGTCTATATATCTACTCAGATTGGCCTTCTTCATGTGACAATTTGGGAGCTTCAAGGTTTTTCCTTGTGTTGGAATATTGGGACAACTCTCGTAGCAACAATTAAGGTATGTATGTTTTTCTTGTGAACTCTGTCGTCTGAGGAAGTAGTAGCTGTAGTATTAACAATGAATATACTCATGTTTCTCTAATCAGCTTCTTCTCGAGTTCTTATTCATATTCATTAATCCTCTGTGTTTTGTTTGGATGGCTAAGTTGGGGGTTGAGATTTGCGTAGAGAAACATGGTGGCTGCACTGTAGTTGCAGTGCGTCGCCGTTTCAGTTGACTGTTTTATAGTGTTATATATTATGTTTTTAAGTGGGAAAACAAAACAACCTACTCTAGTGTCTTTCTGTTATGCTTCTGTTCGCCGAGTAAAATATGCCAAAATCAATTAGTGGATACAGGACATCGATTTGAGAGTTTGTGGTCTGTGTTGTGTGTCTATTTATTTTATTTTTTTACCAATCAAACTTATATACAATTCTTTATATCTTTTGATGCTATTCTTTAATTCTTTTAATTAAAATTAAAACTGAAATTTATTAAAAACAAACTTTTATCGTGATGTCATGGACTTGAAACTAACTTTTCTTGTTTTAACGGAGGAATATAATCAAAACTGAGTTTTGCCATTTTTACTAATTACACGTTTAATTTTTATGGTCAAACAAATTTGATTTTTTATTCTATATTCTTTCGGTTGCCGTGTAACGGATTCTTTCTTGTTCCCTTTATCAAATATTAGTTTTGTTTGTAATATTCTAACAACAGTGCTCCATGAGTTTTTATAATGGAATACAGATTTTTTGTTACATGAACTCGGATCCTATCTAAGTGGGATGTTAACAGTGAGAAGCTTTTGTTTTCAGTCTCTTTTATTCTTTATGACTTTAGACCACAGAGACTAAAAAAAATTAAAAATAGTATTTATAAAAACTAAAACAGATTAAAATGGTTTGCACCGACACAAAAATATTTTTTAAGTATAAAAAATAAAGTTAAAGTGTGTATTCCCGTACAACTAAACGAGCAGTTAAACTTTATATTTTATTTCACTCAACTCTTGTTTTTTTTTAAAAAAAAAAACATTTAAAAATAATTTTCTGAACTGAAAATAAATTTTGGACAGCTGGCAAATTATGGTACATGTGACATTTTGTGCTTAATTTGGAGGTTGTTTTCGCTTGTACATTCGAAAAGTTAAGCGTCATGATCCGTGTTCGAAAGTAGTTCCCTCTCTTGCTTTGTCTTAACTCTCCTCAGCCACATCTATTTCTTTCTCCGGGAAGCCAACTTTCTCATCTCACCATCTGAAGGACTCTGTAACAAATTTGTTATACTTTAGTTATTTATACCTAATCATATTTTTCCGTGAAAAAAGTATATATGTCTCAACCAGTTATATTCTTAATTCATAATTAATTTGTTTTTCTAATTTTAGAATATGTCGTTGGTTAGAGTCATGGTCAAGTTGGATTGCAGGGGGACCCTTTCAGATTTTGAGATAATCTTAGACAATGGGGTGATGTCAATTTGGCATGGTACGTCGTGGGATGAGTGAAATCACTAGGAAAGCAAAATAGAAATTAGGATTCGGGTTGCAATTGGAATCAAGTCTTTATGTCACATTCGTATGGTTTTTGCTTTTTTTTGGCTCAAGAATCTATTTTTCTTACTCACCAAAGCGTAAGCTACCTTTGAGCACCACATCACAAAATGGGTTCTTCTGGAAGTTAAATATTAATTTCGTTTGAAAATTCAAACTCTTCTCAAAGACACCTTTCAATGTTATGGGTCCTTGGTAAGAGTGGCTTTGGTTGTGGTAAAGAATGAGCTAAAGATATGACTTTTTCGTTTCCTTTTTCTATAACCCCGTTTCGGTATATTGATTATATCTGTTCTGTTCGCCCCCAAACACATACTAGTTATATTTCTTTTTCTTGCATTTCATGGAAGTTGGTGGAATGGAATGATTCTGGAACGAGACGAATCTGTATCAAATGGGAAAAAAATTATGATAAGGAAACTTAAAAAAATGATCAGATTCATTCAACTACTATCTGCATAATCCAAATCAACTTAGTGGAAAGTTTGTGAAGCAAAATGCTTTTTGGGGTGTGCTCAAAAGAAAAAAAGTAAAACACTTTTGCTGATGCCGTGATTCTCCAGGCATTCTTGTTGTTGACTCTTTATTCTTATCTCTCTCTGAACTTTTGCTAATACAATGCACATGGAACACTCAGCATTCACCTTATTCCTGATATCATGTTCAAAGGTCAAGATAAGGAGCATGCAGAATCGTAAATTCTGTTGTAGGGGATGCTTGAAGTGCTGAGTCAGTGAGTGACGAAACATTGTACTGATGATTTCTGCCTTATACTGTTTGACACACACAACATAAGAGAGGGAGAGTTTCAGTCTGATATGATAAGAATCAAGAATAACCAGCATAGAAATGTAGTCCATTATGGTGAAGTGTGACTGTGATATTAAACAGAGTCATCATGGAATAATTACTTGTGTCAAAACTATTAAATTGAAAAATATGGTAGTAATTGACGAACTCTTGTTTCCTTCTCTTCTGTGCATCTCTAAAATGATAAATTTTGTTACTGATGTACTGTTTTTTATCTGCATATTTTCCATGCTCATACAGGAAAACGAAGCACCCCCATTGACTAGAGAAGTTGATTAAATGGCTAAAGTTTGTTGGCCATATTTTGATCCCGAGTATGAGAACTTCAGCAATAGAATGAACCCACCAAGGTTTACTAAATTATTTTCTGGAATTACAAGTTCGCTTTTAAATGGTCAGCAAATTAAATAGCCTCTTTAAATGAAGGAATGGATCACTGATCATAATCATCATAAAATCAATTCTAGAGTTGATTTTCATGGATATTTAACCATCTATCAATAGAAAAATTCCCCAAGTGTCACTTGAGTGGATTTACTTACTAAACAAGAATGGAACAGAATATAAATTTAAAAAAGCTGCTTTAATTCCTCACTTGCTTTTGTTAAAAAAAGAGACAATCAACTCAATCCCATACCCATATGGAAGTAAAGGGCTCAACACCTTGTAGAATTGGGGTTTAAGGTAAGACTTTATAGAACCATCACAAAAAATGAATGGTTGATGATGAACTCTGTTTACAACTTTGCAGGGTCTCTGTGGACAATGAAAGTTGCCATGACTGTACACTGATCAAGGTATAATTATAAATAAAGAAATTGTGACTATTTTTCCCTTACCCACCTTGTGAGTTGTGATTTGGCCATTGAGCTTCTTAGGTGGCCCAGCTTCTGGTATTTAAAGTTTTCTTGAACTGTTGAACCTAGAGCTATGATTTTTTTTATTTATGTTCTAATTACATAAGATTTTCAAACTTAAAGTCAAATGAGATTTCATTAGTCCTTGATCAAAACCGTAGTCAAGCTTAATTTCAAGTGATCAAAAGAAAATCCTCACAGGATGATACCAGAAGTAGTAACAAAATTTGGACACAAAATTCAACAGATAAAATTCGTTGTCAAAATGGTCTGTATCCTGAAAAGTTTATTCCTTTTAAATGATGAACACCATATGATACTCACTGCATTGTCATGAGATCACCATTTTTCAAATTTCTTGAAAGAATCTTTTATATTTGGAGACTA
>Ga0209389_1004642_pt1 | contig 11504 bp, 12 predicted proteins | sample CowpearedBW_FD_187526 | JGI IMG/M metagenome (GOLD analysis project Ga0209389, IMG submission 187526) | Root nodule microbial communities of legume samples collected from California, USA - Cow pea red BW (SPAdes) (version 2) | ecosystem: Host-associated > Plants > Roots > Nodule | place: USA... | reverse complement strand
CACTAACTCTACCTCGACTTTATAACGGTGCTAATATTCTTCTATATATATCACTAACTCTACCTCGACTTTATGACGATGCTAATATTTCTCTCTATATATCACCAACTCTCCTCCAACTTTATGACGACACCACTTCACATCTCTGCTCCTCGTCACTCCAGCGTCGGTAGCAGACCCACATGTTGTTTCTGGACAGGTATAGATACCATAAAAGAAAAGAAGAACATGAATCTATTAAATGCTTGACTTGCTTTTACAAATGCAGCAAAACCTACTTTTATACAAAAGAAGGAAAGAGAAAAACTAAGACTATGCAAGGCTTTGCAAGGCTAACGAAACTAACAGGAAGAGAAACGGAAAAAAAGAGTATGTCTAAAACGAACCTAACATCCTATTTTGCAATATTCACTATCCATATAACCCAAAGGATGACACACTTTTTGCATACCTTATAATGGCCACCACTTGGGAATACTACATTTAATATAAAAAATATTGCAAAAGTTATACATGCTTACATTTGATACTAGAATAAATATCATGTTTTATTGTTTTAAGTCATGAGTTTAGTAATATAAAATTTGTTTATCGACTAAAATCATAATAAATTAGACTTGTCATGATAAAATTATATGTTTCTTTTCGTAACTCATGTGGATTGCAAAAGAGAATATCAATCATATATTCTTTGAACGTAAACTTGTTATGGGATGTGTAGTAGATGGGTAGAAATGTTAGCAATTTTGGTCATACATATATATGAAAAATAATTAAATGTGGTAGGACTGTTATATCTAATTAATTATATCTATGTCTAAAAATATATATCTATAATGAAAATATTACCTGTGTAGATACCTGTGATATTCTAATTTGATGAAGGGGACAAATTAGGAATATTGTCTTTTAGAAAATAGTAACCGACATAAGTTACATAAAGAGGTTATGATCCTCATCTGAGAACATATTAAAAAATTATTCTGTTCCTTTCTCTTTCTCCCCACAAAAAAGAAGAAGAGAAAACTCAGGATGTTCTCCAGATGAAAGATCGTATACCAAATTTATTAAATATTCTCGAATATGCTTCCACTTTTAGTCCTTTGGATATTAATAATTGTTCTTATATGAAATTTATTGCTATTTATGTTTTCATAAACCAACCATCCATGAATAACTTTGATTACTTATATATTTCTATTTTTCCATTTCCAAAATAATAACAATAAAAAGCAAAAGTTTGTATTAACAAAGTTTTGCATCTACTTAAAGATATTTTATCTAACAAAGTAACATTGAAGATAGTTTTTGTGATATTTTTAATGTATGGTTGAAGTATGATTTCCATGACAAACAAAACTGTGGCATTGGGTGTGTTAATGTCAATTAAAGAAAAGAAAAACAAAATTTAGATTTGTCTTCTTCTTCGTTCAAGCGATGTTAGTGTTCACATTTGAGCATTGGACTTTGAGCTTTCAAACCAACCATCAGCAATCACCAATCACCTTCCATCAATAGTACAAAAAATAACAATTAAATTTTCACTCGAAAAATTTACAATTTTTTTTTTTCATCTGATTCAGTGATTGTGAATTTCCAGAACCAATCTAATAGTATATAAGACTAAAGAAATATAATGTATTTATATAAGTTTGTATACTTAATATTATATTATTTCTGTGTAGTTAAATTATACAATTATAATAAGATAAGGCAGAGTCAGTCTACCTTGTGGACATGTTATATTAATAACACTTAAGTATAATTAAATATAAAATTGTAAGAAATATAAAGTTTATATATATTTTAAAACTTCTTTGCGTTTTTAATTGATATTTTATTATAGAAAATAAAAATCTATTGAATAATAAAAAAATCTCAATATATAAACAAAGAAATTAAATGTAAAAAATGTATTTTATCTTTTACCTTAGGAAGAAATGTTTTACATTAGTTAACTATTCAAATTAATCAGAAATAACTGTTAAAGAATCTGCTGATAAAAAGAAATTGTTACAGCATCTTAATACAGTTTTATAGGATAAACAATATTTTTTTTATTAAACTTTTAATTTTTTATTTCGATCCTCAAAACTTTTTACCTATTTTCTGTTTTCTAATTTGAAATTCATTATTTTAATGTTTGTTTTAAAATTAGAGAATATAAATATCATATAGAAAGAGTGAAAAATTGTCATATTTTAATTTTCCAAATTTAGAAAAATACAATTTCAATTTCTAAACACTGATTTCAAAGATTAAAAAACAGTTCTCTAAAAACTATTTTAGTTCTTTAAATTTAGTTGGTTTTTTGAAGTGTAACTTGTATATTCATTTAAGAGAATAGAAACTAATATTGCTGGTGATAAGATACCTGTCGCTAGTGTTTGGATTAGAAGCGGTTTCTGCTTTAGTTTACTATCTATTCTCACAGTTCAACACACTCACAGTTAACATCACCCAAACTCATGGCTTCTCACGGCGAACATCACCACCACCACCACCATGATCATGATCACGATCATAATCACCACCATGAACATGATCATGACGGTGAAAAGGGAGAGGGGAAGTCATGGGTAGGCAAGGATGGTAGGGTGTACCACAGCCACGATGGTCTTGCGCCGCATTCTCACGAACCCATCTACTCACCTGGCTTCTTCAGCAGAAGAGCCCCTCCTCTTAACAGGAATTTCAACGAAAGAGCCTTCACTGTCGGAATTGGTGGACCTGTCGGCACTGGGTGGGTCCCTCTTTCTCTGTGTATTCAAAACCCTTCAAAAGTTAAGCCTTTTTTCATTTTCATGGCAATGCAGGAAAACAGCTCTCATGTTGGCCCTTTGTGAATACCTTCGGGATAACTACAGTCTCGCTGCTGTCAGTTTTTCCACCTTCTCTGTCTTCCAATTTTACTCTTAATTTGACAAAAACAAAAAAAAAAAAAAAATGTGCTTGCTTTGTTGTTTGTTTCAGGTGACAAATGATATATTCACGAAAGAGGATGGTGAGTTCTTGGTGAAGCACAAAGCTCTTCCAGAAGAAAGGATACGCGCTGTGGAAACTGGGGGCTGCCCGCATGCTGCCATTCGGGAAGACATTAGTATTAATCTTGGACCACTCGAGGAGCTTTCTAACCTCTTCAAAGCAGATATACTTCTTTGTGAATCTGGGGGAGGTGTTTTTCTTTATCTAATTTTTAATCAATTACTACAATTTAATTAAGTTTACTCACATGTTATTAAGTTTATTCACTTTGATAAATACATATGACTGGATGATTTTTGATTCCTTGATAGTGTCAAGATTGAATAAACTCTTCGTTGCTATGTTTAGAATCTAGTTAACATGTTTTGGATGATTTTTAACTTAAACCAGATGTTGAACAAGCTAAACGATTGTTTGTATGAATTAGTTGTGTAATTTCTTAGATATGCGATTGTTTTTTAAATTAAGTTAGATCCCAAGAGATTTGGATATTCACTTGAGTTGAGTTTCTTTCTTCTGCAGATAACCTGGCTGCCAATTTCAGCAGGGAATTGGCTGACTACATAATTTACATAATAGATGTGTCTGGTGGTGATAAAATTCCTAGGAAAGGTGGTCCTGGAATCACACAAGCCGATCTCCTTGTAGGTTCTATTTGCATAGATCTTGCACTGTTCTTGTCACAGATCCATCGATGCTTATCTACAATCCTTGTTGTAAGATTTTGGAATATGATTGTGGAACTGGTTGGACTTTATTTCAGGTGATAAACAAGACTGACCTTGCTCCAGCAATTGGGGCTGATTTAGCAGTCATGCAGCGGGATGCTTTGCGGATGAGAGATGGAGGGCCGTTTGTCTTTGCACAGGTTAGTTAAGAACATCATTTATTGGAACAATGGTGTTATAAATCTTAATTGTGGCTTAATACACTTAAACCCCATGGTATATTAAAGTTTCAGCTTTTCACTTTGGCCTGCTGTGTTTAGCTTTTGCATGCTTTGTGGCACTAAATATACAGCAGTGAACATTCTATTAGCAGTAGTACTGTGCTTTCTCTTACATGTTATTTAAGTTACAATGCTTGCTTGTAATCTGGAATGTTTATAAATTATAACACTTACCTTTGTGACTTTGGTTTTTGATTGCATTTTTCCCTTGCTTAAACAAACTGAGACCTGTTGGTTTACACCAGTAATTAGTTCCCCACATCATGCACGTGTTGTAATGCAAATTTGGATACAGATCCCAATTATGATTCACTTCATTTTAGCATTGAAGTAACAGCAAAGCTGGTTGTGTGCTGCACCTTATTCAACCCACATTGGACTCTTTTTTTCAGCTTTCCCAATTCTAGCATCCTAATCAAACTGTTTTTAGCACCCATAATCTGTATCTTTATCATATGGTCTTGAACGACCAACAATCCTTTAATTTTTCACCCCTTTTCTTCTTAACTTGATTTACAAATCTATGTGCAGGTGAAGCATAAGGTTGGAGTAGACGAAATTGTGAATCATGTCTTACAGGCGTGGGAAGCAACGACAGGCAATAAACGTCATTAACGTTTCTTTGTAAAACGGTTTCCTTTATGTCGCATATTCTGATAGCATGTTGAGAAACAACTTCGGAGACATTCTTGTTCCTGCATGTTACATTAACAACTTTCTCAACATGTTACTGCTTGGACTTAATTAATCTTAGGCTATTGCTACATGCAACTCTCTTTGTTACTGTCATCAAATGGATTGTTGTTGTTTAAGAGTTACACAAATGTCAAACAATCAAGATAAGATATTAACAATAATAACGAGATATATGTACAAACTTATTACGAAAAGAGAAGTATACCCAATAGGTTGTGGTCATAAACAAAAGAACTACAAACCATATTCAACAATTGGAAGGAAGACCACGTGTAGGATAAGTTGTCAAAAATAACTTTTTATTTATTAATCATATTGTGCATTGCTTTGTAATATCTTAAAATTTAAATTTACCAAAATTTATTCAATACTTTATAACATTTCAAAATATTTATGTTACCGAAACAATAAAAAACTAGACACAAATTTTAAAATTAAAAATAGGAGAATCATCTGATCGTAGATACAGCTTCATCCAACTTAGAAACCGATCAATCTGAATTTGAAGGGATGGCTGCAAATGGAGAGAGAATTTTGAAGGAGTTGGCTAATCTAGATATTGGATGCAAACCTTTGTGCATCCTGTTACTGCCACAATTGCAGGATGGTGCAAACAGTTAGCTGAAATCAGGCCTGATACATTTGTTACCTAATTTTGATGGACTGGCGACCCTCACAAACACCTAATGGAATTTAGTGTGTTCAACCATGAAGCAAGCTGAAGTGCCTGAAGAACTGATCAAGATGAAGACCTTCCATTTTCTCTTTCTGACATTGCAAAGGATTGGCTGTACCTTCAACCAACACAAAATTACCACTTGGAATGATATGAAAAGGAAGTTTGTGGAAAAAATTTTCCGTGCTTCAAGAAGGAAATTAGTGTAGTATAAGAAAACTTCAAAGAGAAAGTTTATATGATTACCGGGAGAGGTTCAATAAGTTGTGTCCCACATGTCCTCAGATTAATGAACAGTCCCAACAGCAAGCTAATTCAACAACAGATGCAAAATGCTGGATCACCAATTCAACCTTTCCATGCACAACAGTCTCAACAGCAAGCTAATTCAGAGCCTTTTTGGAGGATTTGGTGAAGCAAATGGCCGCAAATAACATTCAATTTGAGCAGAACATTTCAGCAACTGTGCAAGATTTGAAGATGCAAATGGGGCGGATGGCCACCACCATCAATGAGTTAAAACAACAGAAATCTGGAGCCATTCCCTCTCAAGCTGTAATAATCCAAAAGGGAATGTGAGTGCTATAACATTGAGGAGTGGAAAAGAGCTAATTGAGAAGATCAAAGACAAATCAGTGGTGGAAGAAAAAGAACAGCAAGCACAGCAGTTAGCACCCTTGCCTTTTCCTTCAAGGGTTGCTACCTAAGAAGCTGGAAAATGATAGAGACTTGCTGGAAATCTTTCGGAAAGTAGAAATAAATATTCCACAGCTGGATGACATCAAATAAATCTCTAAATTTGCTAAGTTTTTGAAAGAGTTATGCACATATAAGAGAAATTTAAAACAGAAAAGTGTGCAAACAGTTTCATCTCTATCCCACTCCAGTTTGCCCAAGAAATCTGATGATCCAGGCCACTTTACCATTCCTTGACCTATTGGTGAGCTAACTATAGAAAATGCCTTACTGGATTTGCAAGCTTCAATTAATGTTATGCCTTCAGCTGTGTATAGAATGTTACATTTGGAAGATCTGAAACCAACTAATGTCATAATTCAGCTAGCAAATCGCAGCACTGCTCAACCTTTAGGAGTGCTTGAGGATGTGTTGGTGAAGGTCAACCAATTAATTTTTCCAATATTTTAGACATTATTCAAGATGAACAGTCAGCTCATAGGTCTACACTGATTTTAGGAAGACCACTCTTGATGTTCATATAGGGACACTATCAATGGAGTTTGGAGATGATATTGAGAAATTCAACATCTTTGAAGCTATGAAGCATCCACTGGAGAATCATTCTGTTTTTAAGTGTGAATTTGCTGAAATCACAAACCTTGATAATATTTTTATAGAGTTAGAAATAGGAGTAAATTAGATTGTGATTCTGAACTTTTTGCCTTTTAAAATTTTTCTGCTTTGAACATTGAAGATATCACAGAATATAATTGTAATGATGGTATTTGCAATATGTGTACTGATATAAACACTTTCATAGGATCTGGTTTTAATCATTTTGCAGGTACAACAACTGTCCAAACTGAAAAAGAGCATCAAGAATCAACTGTTCCACAACAGCAACAGCGACACCAAGAGCCAACTGAGAAAAAGTCAAAAGTGGATTTGAAGATATTGCCCTAACATTTGAAATATGTCCTCCTCGATGAAGAACAGAAGTTTCCAGTTATAGTTGCTAATAATCTTCTCCAGGAACAAGAATGATTAGAGCTGTTAGAGCAATCTGAAAAACCTGCAGATTCTTGTTCACAGGATAGGATTCCAGCTACTGTTGTTCATAGTCCTATTGTTTTTGCTACTGGTGTTTCTGATTCTGATTTTAATGATTCAATTGCTAATACTTCTAATCTTAATTTTTGTTACTGCTGCTGATTTTAATACTGCTACTTTTGCTAATGTTACTGATTTTACAAATACAGTTGTTGCTGTTGTTGATGGTCTTACATCTCCTATTTTACACCTTCAGTCACTTTCATTTGGTGATGAGAAGGAGTTGCTGCTGCTGCCACAAATTTCAGTAGACAACCAGATCAGTGCATCTATACCCAGATAGGACAGAGTTGAGCAGAAGAATAATGTGCTTAAATTTTTCTCCCATTTTTTTTTTTCATAATAGGAGTAGAATTTTGATACTTTCTTTAGTTAGTATAGTTAGAAGTAGTAAATATAGTATAGTGAGTAGTATAGAAAGTAAATTGTACTACATAAAAAATAAATAAAATAAATTTTTATTTATGACCAATTTGAGTTAGGCCATGTTTTTCTTTTCGTTAGCTCAATTAAGTTTTCTGTAGTTTACACTTGTTGTTTTCTGTTTTCTGACTTAATACTAGTTTGTTGGTGGTAGGTCATCTTTGTTGATATTAGACTTGAATTCTGATATTTTCTTGTTCTTGTTTCTGGACCTGATGTGTTTTTGTTTTTGTTTCTATGTCTTGAATTAGGAATTAGTATAATTCAGTTCTCATTCGCTATTTCACAGTTTCAGTAACTTCATTTTAGTTTTTTCACTGCATTTTCGTTTCTTACTGCATTTCGTTTCTGCTGTGCCTGGTCATTCTTGCATTCACTCTCAATTGTTGTTTCTAGTTTCTGTCCAAGTCTCCACAGTCCAGTTTCTGCCCAACCTAGAAAAGACAAAACAGCTTAGTCACTCCATTTTAGCTTTAGCCCATATCAGTTTTGACTGCTTGTACTAACTTTGCAAAATTCATTAAAAATAGATAGAAATTGATTTTTGAGTCAAATTTTTGTGTTAACTTTATCAGTGTATATTTGTTTGTAGAGTCTTTACATTGCTTGTATAAATCATAGATTCTGTTTTGCCAAAATTTGGTGGTAAAAAAACTTGAAATGATTATAACTTGGTGAATCGCAACGTTTTGGAAATTGTGTTTCCATTCCGCTGGCCAACTTCCAAAAGAGGCTGGGGTGCCAAATTTTCAAAATTTCACCATTTACTATCTCTTTTCTATTTTCTTAGCTTTTTCCATTTTTCTAGATTTCAGAGATTTATTTCCCTTACCTATATCATTCATAACATTCCAAAACTTTTTGTGGGGTTGTCTAGTAGTGAGTACAGATTTTTCATGCTTTTTCATTTTGGATTCTTTTATATGTAGAACATTTCGGGCATTGCATATAGCTAGTCATTTCTCATAGTTCATTGTTTCACAATTTTTCCGTTTTCTCTGCTGTTTCAGTCTTTCACTGTTCAATGCTACAGCTTTCAGTATGACGCTGTTCTCAGCCAAATATTACTCCTCATGGTTGTTTGGAAATTAAAGATGAAGTTTCCAGCAAAAAGCCTTCGAGTAAGCTGCATTTTTTGGATTAAGATGAAATAACATTCATGGAAAGTGTGATTGGAAGAGAACAACGATAGCAATTTCAAAGTTAATGAACATCGATTATTACAAGAAAATCCTTTATTAATGACCAAGTGACAAAAAATATAAGAAAATCTTTAATTAATAACTAATTTAAATATCAGGTAGTGAGCAAACCAAAGGTACGAAGGCACTCAACTTGGCCAGAGAATTTGAGATCCAAAGCATGAAGAAGACAAAAACTAAAAAATTATGCTGACAAACTGTTGAGCATTGCAAACCAGGTTCATCTTCTCGGTAAGGATTTTCCTGATGAAAAGATAGTACAAAAAAATACTTGTTACTGTACCTGAAAAGTATGAATCCAAAATATCAGCATTAGAGGAGTCAAAAGACTTGTCAAATATCACCCCTGGAGAATTGGTAAATGCTTTACAAGCACAGGAACAGAGGAGAATGATGAGACATGAGGAGGCAATACAAGGTGCTTTTCATATAAAAGCACAAAACTCAGGAGGAGGCAAAGATAAGAAGAACACCAAATGGAAGAACAAGAAACCAGAAAGCTTCAACAAGCACCAAAGTGATTCCTTTCCGCCTTGTCCACATTGCAAAAAAAAAAAAAACCCAGCATATTTTCTTCCCGTGCTCCTTATTTAGTGAACAAACATCCACAATTTAGGATCGTATTTTACTTTAAAGAAGGTTAACTAGTATCCACTGTTTAAGGTATAATCATTGAATATTAAATTTTATAAAAGTTCATAAATAATCATAATATTAAAATGAATTATGACTTTAGTAATTAGTAATTTTTAATGTATTTTTACTTTATTTAAAGGATAAAAATACCGACAAATGTTATACACATAATAATCCATTTGATGAAAAAAAATAAAAAATAATTAAACAATAATAATAATATTATATTTTAATGTACTAAAATATAAATATAATTAAAAAATTCATTAACCCAAAATAATTTTTTTTATTACCGATAATATTATGTTAATTATTTTTTATCTTCTTTATTAAAAAAGAAAGAATATTCTATTTTCTGTTAATTTAAGTTTTTTATGTTTAATTATATTTTAACTTTTAACAATATTAAAATATAATTATTTTATTATTTAATTTTTTTATGTAATAAATAAATTATCAATTATAGTTGTATAATATTAGTGGACATTTTATTCTATTAATAAAATAAAATTATGTTAATATTTATTAATTAAAATTCATATAGTATTATAATTATTTATCAATTTTTATAAAATTCGATTGTTTATTAATTACACCTTAAACGGTTAGAATACTATTTAGTAAGACCCACTTTTAATGTATAATTAATTTTAAAAGACTTTTTACTTTTATTTTAATTTGAAAAATCTAAAACATTAATAAAAGAAAAAAAAATGAATATAGAAATTTGAAACTCAATTTAAAAATATAAAATTGAAAATAAAAGTACTGTAACATTTTTTTTATATTTTTGAGACTCAACTAATTCATTTAGATGAACTCAGCAGTTAATTTGACATATCCCACCATCATAACCGGCATAACATATATATATATATATATATATATATATATATATATATATATATATACTTTACTATTCTAAACAGAATTTTAATGAATAAAGTAGAAAAATATTTATTAATTAAAAAACCCACTTATTATTATTTTCGCAAATTGAAACATGTATATTTGATTTTAGAAGAGCCACACAGTATTATGGGTGTGTAGGGTATAGAAAAAGTGATCTCATAGTCACGGTTGCTGTAACCGCTCTCATTCTCCGCTAGACAACGGTGCCACCAAACATTAGCTAACTCCTAAACAACACATACACAAACATGCTATGCTATCAAATACTAAATATGGTAAAATAAAACTTCTTAGTTTTTTTTATTATTGTTCTTCAAATTTTTGTGGTGCTTCTTATCAGTGACATTCTTCTATTCGGTGATAATCTCTCATATCTGTGATGGTTAAAATTAAAATATTTTGTTGTGGTTGATGAAGATGAACAGCATACACGAGCACAAATTCACAATTACAATGGCAAATTGAAAAACTCTTTCACTCAGCAGGCGTAAAAATCGGCGAGTTCATCCAGCGACTCAGGTTGAGGATCGGCGTTGTGGAGCATCCAGAGCAAGTGTTCAAACAGAACAACCTCGCACGCCACGTTGATGCTGTCTTCCTCCTCCTCCGAGCTGCTGTCGCGGGACCTGTCCACCAGCTCCCGGAACAGCGGGTGTCCGATAACCTCCGCGCTCACCAGGTACTGCCGCCGTGTCTTCCCGACGTATACGGGGCGGAGCGACGAGGAGTCACCGTCGCTGGCTACGGAAGTGATGGTGGCTTGGCTCTGTTTGCTGCTGAAGGAGTTCCATTTCTTGAGCACTGACTTCAGCTTCGTTAGTTTTCCTCCTTTCGACATGGTTGAGGTTGGAGCTTCGAGAATGACGTTGTTGTTGTTGTTATGGTTTGACTTGTGAGAATGGGTTTGTGAGAACGTGAAGAGGCGTTGCGTTCCTTGGTATTAAAAGGGAGGGAGAAGGGTGAAATAGTCATAACATAACTGGTGTAATTTAGAATTGGGAATTCGAAAGTGGCCAACATGAAAGCTTGGCCTTTGGACTTTGGAGTTTGGTTGGTGTGAATTCTGGATGTTGTTGTTCAAATATTGTTGATGCATTCTTTTATCTCTTTTAGGTGTATATTTGGCTCCTTCTTTTTCTTTTATAAGTTTAAGACTTAATTAGGTTTTAATTATTTTATAAATTTCAATTTTTTTAATCGACTTTATATTAGAAAAGTATTATTAGGTAAACTATTC
>Ga0209389_1004641_pt1 | contig 11505 bp, 5 predicted proteins | sample CowpearedBW_FD_187526 | JGI IMG/M metagenome (GOLD analysis project Ga0209389, IMG submission 187526) | Root nodule microbial communities of legume samples collected from California, USA - Cow pea red BW (SPAdes) (version 2) | ecosystem: Host-associated > Plants > Roots > Nodule | place: USA... | reverse complement strand
CACAAAGAGTTATGTGTAATGTACTCTTAACTCTTTGTGAATTTCATTATTCAATATAATTCTTTTCCACCACTTTTGTGTTTTATTCTTATTTTATCTGTATGATAATTATTAATTGCATATTTGTGGGTTTCTAATCATTGGACACGATATTAGAACCTAGACTAGAATAGACAATTAATTGATAGTGCATCTAGACATAGAGTACATCATTGGTCACTTTTAACATCAGAATTTTGATTTTAATTTAAATGTATAATATAAATTGCTAGACATAGGGCTTTTATTATTCAAGTTTAGATATGTCGGTAAGACATTACAGCTTGTTACAAAAGGTGTGGATCCTAGATAAGGAATTAGAAATATATTGTTTGATGTTTTTGCTTTCAATTGAATCATGAAACCCAATACTAGTGAAGCCTTTATAATAAATTGTTGCACACGATATATTTGATAAAAATACAAGAAGAGTCTTATTTTTGTTTTTTGTGAAATTTGTTGTCTAATTGAGTTATGAATTGCAATAGTTGTTAAATGTTTCACAAGTCTATTGGAAAATGATACTTGGATTTTTCACTTTATTACTTGTAAAATTTGATACATTTTCCAATCCCATAACAAGTTTTTTGCGATGTTGTTGGGGACTTGTGTTCAAGGCCAAGGCAATTTAGGCCTTTGTATCTCTTTTAGACTTTGTTATATGTTATATTTTTTATTTTCTTTTTATTTTTTGTGTTTTCTTGTATACAATCGGTCTATAGATGTTTATGATTTCCATTGATTTAATTTGTGCTTAATGCTTGTCTTAGGATATGTCTTAGAACATGATCTAGTTGTTGGAAGGTCCTAGACATGGGAATTCAGTACCCTAACTAATCAAATCAAACCAAATATTACAATTCACCAAAAATGGGATTGTGTGTTTAGCATTCATCTGTGTGATAATTTATTCAAGTACAAATTTTAGACCCATCCTAGTTCGGCTCTTTCACCCAACAAATTGTGTGTCACGGAAATCTTTAAATAGACCGCATCACAAATTTAGACAACAAACTTTTGGGGAATAGGGAACTAATCCTAAAGAAGAGACGACAAAGACGCATTCCGGAGGCTTGAGACACTTATCATCATCATTATTTTGATCATCTATCCCTTTTCTAGTGCTCAGAATGTCTAGGAGAAAGTAACTCTTATATTCCTTGGGGTTGGACGTAATGTATTTTTACTCTTTGTGATTTCTACTATTTAATATACTTCTTTTCCATTACTCTTGTGTTCTATTCTTGTTCTTAATTGCATGATTGTTGATTGTTTATTTTATGGTATCCGATTATTGGAAAAATAATTTAGAACCATTATTAGAATATAGCAACTAATAGATTTTGCTTCTTGCTTCTAGACATAAAGTTTTATCAATTAATCAATTTAAGCATTTGAACTTAATGCAACCTTTTGGTAAAAATATCTAAGGAAACAATTTTTATTAGTAAGGTTTAGACTTGCCTTTAAGGAAATTAGGGCTTGTTTGCTTGTTGTGTGATTCCTATAATAAAAATTGGGAGTAATTGTTTAGTGTTTTTACATTGAATCGGAACATGAAATCCAACCTCGGCGAAGTCTCTACCATATAGTTATTTTAATAAATTTAATTGCTTTCTATAATTTGGAATTATCTTATTAAAAATTAATATTTTTCATTATTTCAAAGTTCTTAGCCTAAATCATAATAATCGTAGTTTTTTTGAACAAACACGAGTCTCTTGGAAAAACAATATATGGATTTTCCAATTTATTACTTGTGTAATTTGGTACACTTGCCAATATAATAATAGTGGAGATAGATCCTGAATCTAGTCAGTCGTTAGTAACTATATGGGCATGTTGGCAAAATGACATATTCTTATTTAATCATGGGAGGAGGTTGAAGATATAGCTAAGAACTTGTTATGGCAGGATATTCAAGTAATTAAGTATTTTATGTTAACATCATAGGTTCCATATGTTTATTTAAGTTATTAATGTGTCATATGTTTCATTTTTACAGCAAAGTTTTGACATTAATCCGAACATTGAGGTAGTTTGGAAGAAGTTCCTATCTGCCCTAACCAAATACTAGAGCGACTTGAAGACTTTCTTGACATGAGAATATGAGTTTGAAGTATTAGATGATTAAGGAGGAGTGCATACAGTTTCATACATCTTTGTCATTTGAGTCATGGCGAGTTTGTATATTACATTTGTATTATAATCACATAAAATCATAGATTGTTTATTAACATTGTCTTGTTTTGTTATATGTGTTAGGAAAAAAGGATATCAGCCCAGCAAAGACCAAAACTTAATGATGCACCTCACCCACTGTCGCGAGGTAGGTGTGTTACGAGAGACTCTTTTGAGGAAGTATAAATAGAGCTTGCATGGGTGGAGACTACTGAGCTAGTATCTCCACCTTCTCAACACAAGATATGGAAGGCTTCTTGGACTAGGTCTGATAGGCATATGACTTCACAATCAGCTCAACTCATCCCTGACAAAATTGTAAACACTCTAGATTCATTTGTACCCCATGGTCACAATGATATACTTACGACCATTAGAATACTTGAGCACCCAACTATTGTACATGACATTGTTGGTTCATATGGAATTCGAGATCATCTCGCTCCTCCACAACGAACAAGTGTAGAATCAGGATGCCTTACGGAAGATGGAAATGCAAATTGAAGAAAAGTTTGAATAAAAACTTAATGAAATGAAGGCATCCTTGGAGAAAAAGTTATCAGAAAAGTTCATATCCATGGTTCATGATAACCAATTGATTCAAGGAGCAACCGATGAAGTTCTTAACCAAGTTTGAGTCAACACAAAAGGCTCATGTTTTGTTGTGGATCATACCAAACAAACAAGTTGGTATGAGTTATGTGTTAATGAAGATCCCCCACGTGTGGTTGCAATAGGATGACAAACAAAAAGAGGGTTAACTATCCATGGTGTTCCTCTATAGTTAAATTGGATGAGTGTGGTGTTTGATGATGTTTGAGATCCTAATGCTCGAATGCCTGTTCAAGTTCATAGATTCAATTCATAGGAGAGGCCTTAGGCACATTTATGGCTTGACGTAAAAATATAATCTTGCTATACGTTGCATAATAACATGTAGAACATTGTCTTCTTTGGTAAATTTTTATAATAATTTATAAATAGATGAACTAAAATTTTTGCATATATTTATTTTAGTTCTCCCATCGTCAAAAGAAAGTCTTGCAAGACCTTGCTAATGATGAAGATGACATGGTAGAAGTAGAGGTTTTTTTTCTTTCAAATCTTTTGACCATCTTACATAGATTGAAGACAAAACCAATATAGCTACAATGTCATTTTGAGGTATTTGGACTCGAAGTTGTTGTTACTTGATGCATTGAAGGTGGTTGGGGGAGAACTCATGTTAAACATTTCTATTATCCAATTATGGTGGATGTAACTAATAATATGTCTTCTATACTTACCATATTAAATTACAACATTTAACTTATAGTTCCTTATCTTAGGCATGTGGATGCAATGAGTATAGAGCAAGGTTGATCACAAATGTATGAATTTTTTAAGCCTCAAGCCATTAAAATTTTTTTGGAACAGAACCATTCAAATCTAACAATTGATGACCAACTCACAACAACATATTTACCTAGCTCCATACATTGAAGGATTAGTCTTATTGAGTATAACTTTTTTTAAAGTTATGGTAACTATTCAACTAATTATTTCACCTTCATTGTGGGTCCTTATTGGAGACAAAAGCTTGTTTGGAGTTTTATGTCCATTAGGGCTTAAGTCTTAGCATTACAATAGAGTGATGAAAGATCAAGTTTTAAAAAAGTTATTTAGTTGTGTGACCTATTGGCAAGTGCACCAAATCAATTGTAGTATAGCCAAATGAGAGTTATCATATCTATAGGGAATATAAAGTATATTAGTAGTTGGATTTTGGGGATTTTAGAAGTTTGGATAAACATAGTAAAGTGCAGCAAATAAAATATAATGCTAAGTATAGATTGAGTGGAGAGAAGGCCAGACTTGAGTTGTATTATTAGCTGCAAAATGTGAAAGATTGAATAAACACAATAACAACCATGTACCTTTGCTCCCTTTCAAGTAATTTCTCTCTTAATGACATTGCTTTCCTTGTTCTCTAAGGCCAAGAATATACAGATTCCTCATGTAATGTCTATTTATGTATTGAACAACTTACTCAATCCCTTGACAAAAGATTTGTTCAATACCTACATTAAGAGTTAAAATAGTGGAGGCCAAGCATACAATCCCATCCTCGATGACTTGAACTATTTGGTTTGATTTAGTTAATTCAGCTACTAAAATCTCATTCCTAGGACCTTCTAGCAACTAGATCAAGCTTTGAGGTGTACCCTGAGACAAGCATTAATAATAAACTAAATAAATGGAAAGCATAAACATCTAAATATGATTGCATAAATGGAAAGAGAGTATAAAGAAGTTATTATTCCATTCAATCAATCATAAGGTAGCTCAGCTACTCATGATGAGTAGTATGTTGCAATACAAATCCAACAACAACTAATTATACAATGTTTACAATATGAACCACATCTTTCTAGCCTTACAACACTATGTTCTACTCTATTATCTCCTAAAATTACTCTTCCACTTAATGCATAAACCAAAACATAAGGTCTCTATTTATGGAAATTTTTAGTGGCACTCATTGGGTTCTCAACTGTAGGGTTTTCCTTCTATGCAAAGTTTTCTTATGCTCAAGCCTTCTTCTTTGGAACTTAAGATTGGGATTTCCTTCCTAGGAAGGTTCCTTTGCGTTGTAGCTATTCCTTGTGGAGCGTAAGCTCTTCAAATCCAATCTTTAAGGTTTCCTTCACCAAAGGATTTCCTCCTTAACTCATTGTCATGTTTTGATGCTTCAATTATTGATATAATATTTGGCTTTTCCTAAACCGCCTTTTGACGTTTTAGCCTCAATCTTGAAGCTTAGCTACACAACTCTTGTTTCCTTGCAAAAAGTGTTGCGTTTGACTAAAAACATATTAATTTCATATTAAACCAACTCTCCATGTGATAACGTTGTCGTTGACACAATCAAATTAATATTACTAAACTATAGCAACTTCAGTATTGTTGAGATAGTAGTTAACAAAATAGAAAGGGTTAAAAGTCAACCCTAAGTCGTCTCCTATGAACACGAAATTGATTCTTGGCAAATTAGTTCTTATAAACACTATACAAAAGAGGTCAGTAAAATAATAAAAGTAATACAAGATAAAGATAAAAAGATATAAAAACAATGATAAAGAAAATAGATTGATTTCACTACTTGCAAAATAGATTCTTCACTGGTTAACTAAGGATTATTGTTCAATTAAATATTATCTTAGATTTTCAAATTAATTAATATAAATTATCAGTTAATTTGTTGGCATTCTCACTATCAACCAAAGTACATTCTCAATTAAAAGCATGAACTTTGTAGATTAATCATAGTAAATTTAACCAAAGTACATTCTTAATTTAAAAATATTTGGTAATTATTATATTTTGATATTTTATGATATAATTAAATAAGTTAATTATTTAAAAATATCAAATAAAATATCTAATGATATATTTTTCCCCAAATTATCTTTTATCACAATATTTATGAATTAGCAAAGCCCTTCTTCTGGAAAAAGATAGAGAAAATTGAAAGGTCCATTTTTTGTTGTTCGTTCCCTCTTCTTGTCTTAGCCAAACTTCTCACTTTTTCAAGCATTTCTTGCCTTCTTAATACAATGCTTGACTTGGATTTTGGTGATTTCAATAATTTTCTATTATTGGATTTATATTTAAGGTGTCACGAAGCTTTAATAAATTTATTTCCACACCTACATGAGCTCAACATTGTTGCAATTGCACTAACACCTCAAAATATCCAAAGAACATTTATGCAACTAAAAAGCTATTTTTAACATGTTTTCGTATCTCATGCTCAATAAAACCAATTATAAGAAATCCCAATTAAATCAACCTCTTAAGAAAAAAAATTCAATTAAAGGTCCAAAATTAAACATTAAATGAGGGCATAAATATGAACTCATCACCATGTAACTTTCTGCATTCTAAGTTAAAATAGGCTAATTTCCTCAAAGATATATCAAGTTCCTTCCATTTAAGTGCAAAAACATGTATCAAATTAAGTAGAATGGACACTTATTAGTCTCATTGACAATTAATAGTAATCATTCTTGAAGATTTCCAAGTTGTTTGGTTATGTTCTTTTCACTAGCAACCAATTAATGAATTGAATAACTTACTACAAGGGTAAATGTTACAACTTTCATATAATCCAATTAGTAATAACAATTAGGACTAACATTTCTTCAATTTAACTTAATTTTTGGTTGCACAAACATTTTATGTGGAAGGAGCAGACAAAAGTAAGTTTAAATTTTATATCTAAGGTTAAATATGATTTAATACTTAAATTAATTATTTTGTGTAAATATTGTATGATATAAGTTTTTTCTTCATTTATTTTAGTGTAATAAGAAGACTAGTCCTTTCAAATGTGGCCACTACATTATGCATTGGATGAAAGTCATCATTCTAGCAGGAATTCATGAAAATTGGACAAAGATAACCCTTCTTACTTGTGCATGAATTGTATCCCACTTTTAACACTGCTGCATAATAACATTGTATCATTGTTTCAAGTCTTTAATGATCCATCACCTATATCAAGGGAGGACATGACCCAAATATGACAACACTAGGAAAGCTTTCTCCTTCAGCATGTAGCTTAGGTTTTGATTAGTTTTGGTTTTAAGTTAGATTACCATTTTTATTCAATGTGAGGGTTTAATATTTATTTTGAGTTTAGAAATTATGTACTAAAAATGTTCTATTGAAATGTATATTCTATCCTAAATAACTTTTTATTTACATATTTTGATTTTGTGCCAAAACCAAATTAAATTAAAAAAAGAAAAACACAAAGATAACCCTTCTTACTTGTGCATGAATTGTATCCCACTTTTAACACTGCTGCATAATAACATTGTATCATTGTTTCAGGTCTTCAATGATCCATCACCTATATCAAGGGAGGACATGACCCAAATATGACAACACTAGGAAAGCTTTCTCCTTCAGCATGTAGCTTAGGTTTTGATTAGTTTTGGTTTTAAGTTAGATTATCATTTTTATTCAATGTGAGGGTTTAATATTTATTTTGAGTTTAGAAATTATGTACTAAAAATGTTCTATTGAAATGTATATTCTATCCTAGATAATTTTTTATTTACATATTTTGGTTTTGTGCCAAAACCAAATTAAATTAAAAAAAAAACACAAAGATAACCCTTCTTACGTTGCATGAATTGTATCCCACTTTTAACACTGTTGCATAATAACATTGTATCATTGCTTCAGGTCTTCAATGATCCATCACCTATATCAAGGGAGGACATGACCCAAATATGACAACACTAGGCAAGCTTTCTCTTTCAGCATGTAGCTTAGGTTTTGATTGGTTTTGGTTTTAAGTTAGATGACCATTTTTATTCAATGTGAGGGTTTAATATTTATTTTGAGTTTAGAAATTATGTACTGAATGTTCTATTGAAATGTATATTCTATCCTAGATATTTTTTTATTTACATATTTTGGTTTTGTGCCAAAACCAAATTAAATTAAAAAAAAAAACACAAAGATTTAGATTTGACCATGTACAGTCATATGTAAATTTATTTATGATTATGCATTACCAGATGTAAATTTTTATCTTGACTATTTAACTATACAAAGTCATACGTAAATTATGTCTGATTGTCGAAAGATAAATTTACGTCTGACTATGCACTATTAGATATAAATTTACATTTGGCTTTACATAGTTAGACACAAATCTTTCTGTTTTTTTTAAATTGTTCCAAATTTACATTGGAGTAAGAACTCCGACATAAATTTATGTTGGGGTTATTAACAGCCCAACATAAATTTACGTTCGGGAAGTACTCATTTGAAAATTTGTGTCTCCCACAATTACATATGACTTTTATTAGACAAAAAATGTCCAAAACAACATATGTAAAATGCCTTCTTTGTGTTAGTCATATTTATTTTGTTGACATGTGACACATTGTTGGACAAATTGTTTGGTGTCACTAGGAAATCTTTGCCAAGAAAAAAGAAGTTGCAGTATGAACCAAAGTTGGTTTGGTGGCAAAATAGCCACATAAAGTGTTAAAGTGAAACTCTGTTATCAGAAGTCAACGGGGATCTTCATAATCAAGTATAAAAAATACATCTCTTGTAATATAGTAACCCCTTATTGAAATTAAAGTCTAACTATCTACTCTTAATTATTAACCCATTCCCTTTTGTTTTTTCTTTGAAAAATGCAAAGAAAAAAATGTGTGCATTAGAGAGGAAATGGAAGGAAAGATGAGGTCATGGCTTCTTCGTGACAAGGCATGAACCACTACATCAATCAAGTTTTCTAGAATATTTAAAATTTAAATCCTTTAAACTTTGATGTCCATTTTTGTTGCTTTGATTTTCGTATTTTTTGAGTCACCAATGAATTTGTGAAAACAGGGAAAATAAAAGAAGGGAGGATGAATTATGATTTCAAAACTTTTATCACTTTTTGAGAATTTTGTTTAAATGGAAATATTCAGATGATGGTTATATACGTCAAGCAATTAGTTGATGACAATTATATCTAATGAAGTGTATCAAAGGAAGCTTTACAACTTGATTGATTTACTTGCTTAGAAATGTTTTAATTATATGTCATCTTGCAATTATTCTCCTTCTATGTTAGTGCAGGTAAAACAACAACGTGCAAAGTAAAGAGATAAAGAAAGAGAGAATACACATTGTATTTTTATACTAGTTTGTTTGACCATGTAGACTACATTCAGTTTTCAATCAAATGATTGAGTTCTACTAAGCAAACTAATGTTGTGAAGTACGATTTGAGTACCTTTTCAACAATTCACTAATGATTTAACTAAGTATTCTTTCCTAAGCCACTCTAGTCTTAGTTTGAGTATTCTTTTGGGTCACACCTATTCCTAACTAATCCCATTCAATTTTTTTTTCACAAGCCACTTTTGGCTTAACTAAATATTTTTCACCTAGCCATTTTTGGCTTAAACAAGTATCATTTTAGGGGGCTTAGTTTTGCCATTAGCACTTCCTTGATGGAAAATCAAGGCTTATTTACATTGTTTATTTAGTATACAAACCACTTTTGACTTAATTGAGTATTCTTTGAACAATAGCCATTTTTGGTTAATAATTGAGTATTTGTTGCCTAACAACCACTTCTGGCTAAGATAACATGTCTATAGAAGAGTGATCAATGATCACATGATTGTTCACTAGAGAGGTTGATTTTCTGTTGATGTATATAGATTAATACTCTTCTTTAGCATGTGGGTTGAATACAAATAGTGTTCTTCTTGAACCTTTTCACCAGCTTAGAAATTTAAGCAGCATTTTTACATTATACAATATAGGCTCTCCCTTTCATGAATCTTAAGCTCTTCAAACAAAATAAATACACCCAAATATAACAAAAGTTAGTTAGTGGCCAAAAATAGTTTCGCAACAATTATTTTCTTCTTCTTGATTTACTTTATATAAGTTTTGAAGAAAATAGTCACTGAAAATTCATTTCCGGTCTTTGAGCAACTTCAACTCTTTCTGGGTGTTCCTTTCGCCTAAAGAGCTTAAGATTGATAAACATTTAGTGCATTCCATGCAATAATAAATGCCCTTTTTTCATTATGCAACATCCCAATAACTAGATGTACTCATTTTCTTCTTGTACAAATATTTTATTGATTTGTTTAAACTACAATGTCGTATGAAGTAAACAGTTTTTCAGGAGTTGACAATTTCTTACTTCAAGGAACTATTGAAGAAAAGTAACTTCAACTTTTTCATGAAGAGATCATTTTATGTGACTTGTCCTTTATCTAATAAATCTATTTTAGGAAACATAAGTGGTAGACATTCCTTGCAATATGAAATAAGCATTAGTGTATTTTTCATTCCTTGAGGTGTAACTTACATTCATGTGTCTATCGTCTAAACATATTTGTACCATGTCAAACATAAAGCAAAATTACATAGTGTTGCATCATCTGTCAAATGAAGCATTTGCGTGTAATATGATCAGTTGTTAGGATTAACAATCTTGTTTCAAGCGAAGCATGATCACATTTTACGGTTGGTTGTTTTTCAGAACTTAATCAAAATTGCAAGGTATTAAATATTTTCTCTAATAGAATCCACGATAGAAAACATTTCTCAGACATACACCGAATAATTCTGAAACCAAGGGCACATTTCTTGCTAAAGAAGGAAAGAAAATAAGTGCCTTAATTGAGGAGCTTCAGTGATAACACTATTAGCATTTGTCTCAATAACAAATAACATTGTCAAATTTGGTAGAACTAATGTAGGCAGGTTAGCTATGTGAAGTATCAATTTGGTAAATGCATTAATGGCCTTTGTAGACTAAGTAAAATCACTTGAACATAGTAAATTGGTGAGAAGAGCAACGAGAGAGACATTTTTTTTACAAAACGTTTGTAAAAAAAAATAGTGAGACGAGAAAACCACATAAAGTTGGGATAGATCATGGTTTAAGCCTTTGTAAATGGCTTATGCTTTGTCATGGTTTGGTGAGACATTTGTAATTGAAATGACTTGACCTAAAGAGATGATTAAATTGACGCCAAAAAGGCACTTATAAAATTTAGCATAAAATTGGTTAGAAGATAGAAGTTCTTAAACCAACTATAAGTGAATGATACAAAAATCAAAATAAAAAATGTAAATGATGATGTCATAAAAATGTATAATAAGTTGGCTTAGATGGGGTATAGGTAAGTCTTTCATAGCTTAATAAAATTTTGATGGTGTGTTAGTTAACCCAAAAGGCATAAATAAGAATTCAAAGTGGTCATTCTAAAAGTTTTTTTATTGGTATTTTCATCCACGAATGTTAGGTTGCACAATTGTGGCCCTTGGACAAATTTCTCATCATAGGTGTAACATAAACCTACGACATGGTGCTTTTGAAGTTGGGTTGAAGTGAGGAGTTTAATGAGTAAGGGGTGGTGGTATTAAGGTTAGGCAGTGTACTAAATTTCGGTAGGGTAGGATAAGAAGTTATGGAATAGGGATGGTCATTGGTGGGTACTAATGTTTTCAAACATGCAATTTAACATCCTCCATTTTGGTCTCAATGAGTTTGAATACCTCGATTGCTTCGGAGATTGTTGTAGGTTTTAATATGCCTACCTCGCGCCAAATTTTAGGGTTGAGACCTTAGACGAAACAATTGAGAATGACCTATGAGTAGAGATGGCAAATAAACTCGTCCCCGTGGGTATTGCCCGAACCCGTCCCCATTTTGACGGGGAATCCCCGCATTGACTGGGTATGGGTATGGGTATGGGG
>Ga0209389_1004639_pt1 | contig 11508 bp, 4 predicted proteins | sample CowpearedBW_FD_187526 | JGI IMG/M metagenome (GOLD analysis project Ga0209389, IMG submission 187526) | Root nodule microbial communities of legume samples collected from California, USA - Cow pea red BW (SPAdes) (version 2) | ecosystem: Host-associated > Plants > Roots > Nodule | place: USA... | reverse complement strand
CTCGATCACGCTCCCACTCCCTGTTTCTATCCCTCTCACGGTATCTGTCCCTATCACGTTCTCGATCTCTGTCCCTGTCCCTTTCCCTATCCCTGTCCCTATCATGATCCCTATCCCTATCCCTATCTCTGTCTCTGGACCGTGACCGCTCACGATCCCGATCCCTATCCCTATCAGGATATTCCCGGCTTTGGCTGCGGCGACTACTTGGAGATCTTCTTATGTCATCACTGCCATTTCTTTCATGAGAAGGTAATGTACGGCGAATAGGTGAAGAATCCCTTGTGGAGGCACGATGTGGAGCTCGCTGACCAAAAGAGACTGAAAGAGCAGCTTTAACCGAAGGTGGTCTGCGGGCAGTATCATCAGAACCATGACGGGTAGATTCCCCGGTCGAACCAGAATGTGTAGTGGGGAGCTTCAACTTTTCAAGATTCGACACAACCTGCCGCAATACAGGAACAGGGATGCGAGGAAACAGTGTGTCGAAGTAATACTGCAACAGCAGAACAGATTCATCAGTCCTTTAAAGTGCAGTTAAATAATACGTAATTGAAGAGGTGAAATAAACTTGGGAACTGCAGTTATCAAGTCTGTCAACCAACATTCCCAAAATCATAAAACATCAAACACACAACAAATATGCCAGCAATGAAGAGGTAGTAACCACATAACACAAGAGAACATCAAATATTGATATAAATACTAAACAATCTCGAGAATAGAAAAAACAAAATTAAATTTGTGTGACTCCAGAACCCTTCCACACAATAAAAACATGGTTGTTTCCGTTCTTTCACTTGTTCCTTCTTCATTTGAACCAAAAATATAATTAATTTGAATGTTGGATGTTTTATATGATTCAAATACATTAATTTTACATTATATAGAATTATTCTACGCATACAAACTGAGATCAATAATTTAATATACATTCCTAGCAGAAATATCAAAATGCAAAATGAAAAGAACTGAAACAAACTCACAATCCAACAAGCCAGATATCCATTATTACATAGAAATTTTGATAAACTCCCACTTACACACCTCAAAATAAGAAAAAAATCAACTAGAGTATAAAAGTACATAGAAAATTTGATGACATTTGACCCTGAACCTCCCACATTTCAGGATGGACAGCTCCGTATATAATACAGAATGGCAGTTAGTGCATGCTATACTATAATACGACCACCTGCTGCTATTAAGTATGAAGTATTAGACTACGAAGATTGAAGACATAAATGGCCAAACAAAAATAAATTATTTATCAATTTAGCCTACAACTTTCTCCAAGACCTCAGAAATTAAGCTTCAAAACATATAATCTTAACGACTTTAAAAAAAAGGCAGACAAGGATAAATATAGCTCCATAAGACTTGAAGGTTAAAACATGTTCCAACGCCAGAAGTACAAACCAAAATACAGGTGGTGGAAAATGTGAGACCTGGATCTCCTATACTATGTCAACCAACTTGGTAAATAAAATTTGTAGGAGAAACAAATGCAGATTAACAATCAAAAGGCAGACATCAGCTCAATCTCAGAAAGATAAGGAAAGAAGAGAAGAAATGCGAAATGAGAAAAACCTCATTTTAGTCCCTGAGAGATACATCTGTCATTGATTTGCTCTCTTTTAGATAAATTTATCAATTTGATCCCTCATGTTATATTTCCAATATTACAGTATGTCCATCAAACTAATGAAGGTAAATGTATTTCAAAGGATCAAACTAGGAGTAAATTGACAACAGGCATGTATTTCAGACAGATATTCTACTCTAAGGCAACCACATGAAGAAGCACTCTTTCACTAAAAGCCTCAGACTACATTGGCTTTAGAGACGAGAAATCAACCACAATGAGCATGCAATTAAAAAAAATGAGAAAGAAAAGAAGATTCTTTCGGACTAATTCTTATCAGAATTACTGGTAGGTAGATAAGTTTTATGCCCAAAGATACCGAAAGCACCTCAAACTGTTACTCCAAATTATGGGACGATGAGGGACATATCTGCATTTGCAGTCTCGTGATGCATCGGAATTCTGGTAGGAAAGCTCTGAAGAGAGAATTCTCAGTTTGACTAGTCTTTACTCCAGTCAAATGATTTTTTCCCTCGCAATTGTGTTGTACATTAATAATCTCAAAATAAAAAAGGTCAGGTAAAATTAGCTAATTATCATTTAAATGCATTTCATTATCTACACACGAAACTGAAGCACAAGGTCAAAAGATGGTAAACCAGGAAGTATGCTCTTACACAAAATATAGCCTGATAGGGATTTAGAGATAACAAACCTGTCCAAGTAGCAAATCACGGATGTATACACCCATTGTAGTCATTCGACCATTAGATCCAGGAGAAAATTCCTGAAACACAGCATCATAATTCACATATTACTTAAGGGAGCACTTAAATGATATCCGAAGATCAGTGATAATTCAAGCCAACTGAAGCCCAAACCAGTTACTATCTTCTAAAGCAAAGAAACATCTGGGCACAAAATACATCAACCATGACAGATTTGCCTCTATTCAAATAAAATCTTAAGAGAAAACTTGGCCCACAAAACATTCAATCGGCATGGTTCTATGTATAGTAATGGTATAATCAGTGCTCAGATAAATGAAAAATGGGATAACATACAAAATATATCCAGGATTCAGAACTTTGATCAAATCCAAGTTAAGGTTTGAAGAAACTATCAGAATAGAGTAAGATCGTAGAACATGTTACCATACCTCCTCATCTTTTATATATGGCTCAAACCAACTCCATAGTGTCTTTGGGTCTCCACAATATCTCAGATAGAGAAACCCAACCTATAAACAATAAAAGAAATCAATATAGAGCATAAGAAAAACATGAAAATAACCACCAAAGAGAAATTGTATATAGAACAGTCTCTGTGTTGATGCTAAGCTGGATCATACCATCCTTCATCTCATTAAACAAAACTTAATATAAACATAAAAATACAAGATTATTCCTTAAATCATAACAATTTGAAGTAAAAAGGAAGAGATCGATTGAATTAGTAAAGCTAACCCAGTTCAGACAGCATCCCACCTAATAGGGTATGGGAAGTGTAGTTTATGCAACCTAACATGGCAAATGGAAATATTGTTTCCGACATGTGAACCCATGATCTGTGTATCATAAGGCAAAAATCCTTATAGATGGGCCAACGTCCACTCTCATGGACTCAGCTTATTTTATTACAAGGATGAAACCACTTGTTCATTCAAAGGAATTCCTCTTAAGAGCAACTGAAAAGTGGGGAGATTGATTCTATCTTATGCATTGTGTAATGTGGTTTCTGAAACAACAAAAAACCTCCATATCAACCTAAACCACCATTGACCCTCGCCCACAGACCACAACTTATAGCAGCACAAATCAATGCTCAAAAAGCAGAGAATAAGTTGGAGGCAAGGGTCAAATGAATGACTAAAGTGGCTGTAAGGCTTGGGGGCCTAATTCTTACGATTTGGGGGGGTCGAGGGCGCAGATTTTATCTTTCAGAAAAGGGCTATTTGACCCAGAAGACCACATCATTCAATCCCTCAATCGATCAAAAAGAAAAACCAGACAACCTCACCAAATCATTTTTTTTTGGTTCTGATAGAATCATAACAGAAGCATAAATTGTAAACACGTACAGTCCTCAATCTAACATGCAATTATGGCTATCTTACATTTGACAATTCAACTGAAACCCATCAACACACTCAGCCCAAGCTCTGTTATGATAATTCCACGTTTCAACTATGCAAGATAAATTATGCTAAAAAATGAGCGATTCCAATATAATTAAATAGTCTCATGTGAAGCCATCCTCTCTTGCCATACAAAATGACCAACTATTCAAAGCAAGCATAAATTCCACCACTTAATATAAACTTGATTAGAAATGGTCAGAAAGTCATCCATTCCCAACCAACAAAATTTTCAAGCACAAACACATCATAACCAACATAATAATTTTACACCACTTAAAACTCCCGTATAGTCACATCCTACGTACCGCTCTTATGTAAGGAGAATCGGGGTGTTTCAACAGCCCGTGCATTTGCTTGACAGTGAGCTTCATCGTAAAAAATTTGTAAAGAAGACAGAAAGCAGTAGAAGGACCGCGACAATTGCCAGTCATCCACGGCTCAACATGATCAACTTGATTATAGATCTCATCAATAACTTCATGATACGTTTTTAATCGATAGAGCTCCTTAAAGTAATCAGATGATAGAATATTCATGCACAGAACTTTTTCTAGCAAGGAGTCAATTGGCTTGCCACAAGTCTGTATCTCCATGATATAACAAAATAAACTATTGCTCCCACAGTTAAAATCTCGAAATTCCAACCACTGTATGAAGTCACCAATCAATTCCTACAGAAGAAAAACAAACAAAAGTGTGAATGAATAGTCAAAACAATAATTATATTTAAAAGTATGAAACAACAAGCAAGAAGCTTACAATTTCAACTCAAGCACAAAGAGAACAAACTAAAGTGGAATAAAGCTATCTATATTTAAATTTCAAAGGAAACATTTATTTGCCACAAGAAAAGCTTACAACAAATTAACAAGCACTAGAGGATCTTTTTCCAGCTGAAATTTCTAAAGGTTACATTAACATAGATCCGCTCAGGGAAGACGAAATTGGTGCTTGCGTGAGCGAGTTACCGGGATAAAATGAATAAACGAAATCGGTGGAACTCGTCGGCGGACAAAAGAAAAGGTGAATGAGCAGAGGAGCGTGAATACGGAAATAAAGGAAATTGCAATTGAGATTAGGGATTTGGAACGCAAAAGAAAAATGAATGAAAGAGAGGAAGTGAGAGTTAAAGAAATTGTACCAATTGGTGAGAGAGAAGGGAGAAAGACGAAGGTTGGAGCGCGGAGAAGAACCCTAGCTTGTGAGGCTCTGTAGATACTTTTGGATTGGCAAACTAGGGACGTAACTCCTAACCCCCGATACAAATACCTCAGACCCCTCTCTTTTTTTTTGTTAAGAAAACGAATCAACTCGACCCGTTTAAAGAGGAAAAAAAATATTTGAGTTTAATATAAATTTGATTTTGAAAGAAACGGGTCGAATTATAACTTGAGTCAGCTCCCTTTTTAAAAATAAATACTTATGTTTTCTGTCAAATAAAAAATAATTTTCATGGGAGAATGTAAAAGTAAATTTAAAAGGTTGATGTTGCTAAATTATATGTAAAGTCGCTTTTGAAATGTAGATATAATTATGTTTTGTAGGTTTATGTCTAATGTGAGAAAGGTTTTAAAAATAATTATTGATAGCTATATTTAGCATAATAAACCGACAGGAGTACGTAGTATTTAAATTAACAAAAAATATATAATGTTAATAAATCAAATATATATAAACACATACAATATTATTTTTCACTTCTATTCAATATATTATTATATATTTATTCTTTTGAAAATTTTAATATATATAGGAAATTCAAAACAAATATATATATCTTAATGTTTTAAAAATTAATATAATTTACAATATAGTCTATGATCTATAATCATTAATAACGTAATTTTTTTTTATTTGTGTTTTATACATTTGCTTATTAGTTGTATAATTATTGGTGAAAATTTTAATTATTTTTTTTCAAAATTTTGATTTAATTTAGTTTTTTAATTTTAGAAATTCGTAAATTTAATTATTTTAATTTAATTTTATTAAATTTGTTTCATACTCAATTTATAAATATCAAATAAATTTAATAAAATTTGGATAAAAAAATTAAATTTCTAAAATTATGAAATTAAATTAATTCAAAATTTTAAAAAAAAATAATTATAATTTTTATTAAAAATTAAAAAATCAAAAACATATTTAATTCGACCTATTTATAATAAGAATTATGTACGATAAATAGTAGTTACCTCAATAAAAAATATAACTATTTTAATTATATGATTATAATAGTATAAAATAATATTATAAATATATATATATATATATATATATATATATATATATATATTATGACTATGTTTTTGTATATATATTCCTTATTTTTTAGAATAACTGTTTTCATTTTAATAATTATTATAATAATTAATTTACAATTATACTTTTAATTTATATTATTATAATAAGATTAATATACATGTGAAAGTTTATTTGTCATTATTAGTATTTATAATCTTTTCATTGTCAACTATGAAACAAAGCAGATAGAAAAATAAAATATGACTAACATATGTACATATGTACATGCGTGAGTATGTGTAGCATGTAATATATGAAACTATTTAAATTTTTTAAAATAAAAATAAAATTAATTTACATATTTATATTTATATAATTATTAAAAAATACAAAATAAATAATTAAAGTTGTGTAACTAATATTTTAAATTTTTAATTACAAAGATTATATGACAGGAAATCATTAAAGTAAATACTATTTTGTGAAAGTAGATGAAAGTATTGATAACCATTTGACTTTGCAAAATTGAAATGGAAGAATGTTTTTTCACTTCTTCAATTCAATATGAATATATTAAATTCATCCGGTATTATAGTCTTGAGAGGATGTGTCTTTTATTGTATTCCTTCAAAGATAACATCTTCTTTAACTCACGAAAAAAATCAAATTTAAATGAAATCAGAATTAATATAGCCTTACAATAAGATTTAAAAATATACAATATACTGTTATTTATAATAATACTATATTAATTATTAATTATATTATTTTTAAATTATGTAAGTTGTTAACTCGTGATCAATCATGTTGAAATCTGGTACTGAGGTAAACATTTTTAAAGTAAGTTTTCTTATAATTGAATCATAAAGTCAAATATTATCATTGATCTCTTTGAAAACGAGTATTGAGGTCAATCTCCTTAAAATTGAATATAGAGACTTGTGGTCAAAAAATTAAGTAGAGACTATGGTTTATCTCCAAAAGATTGAATATTAATTACAATCGATCTCTTTATGACTGACCATCACGGTCGATCTTTTTGAAGTCAAGTATTAATTATGATCGATCTCTTACAAGTAATTATTGATTACAATAGACTAAGAATGATCATCTTAAATACTATTTATAATAAATAAAAAAATATATTAATAATATATATATATATATATATATATATATTATATACACCGATGATGTTATAGTGTAATAATTTATGATTTACTTATCTTTTTCTAATAAAGGAAGGAAAAAAACGAGAGAGATCATCATCTATGCAAAAGGATGAGAAATTATCATATTGTCTATTTTATTTATTTATTTTGTAATTACTAATTGAGTGTTCTTACAACATATAAGCTATAATGCTACTAAAAAAATTAGTAAAATTTACAAATTTAAAATTTTTGTAATTCGCAATTAAGATATTACTATTAAAAAATTAACTAAAAATTAAACTTTCATTTATTCATCTAAATAAACTAATGTAATGTTTGAAAATTCATAATTAAACCAAAATTTACATTATTTTCATAATAATTCTTATTTAAAGCAAGTCCAAATACAAAATATTTTTTTCTTTCCAACGAAATCTCAAGGCTTCTCACTATTGTGCATTCAAATCAATATCTGCAATAACAACATTCACATATAAAAATACAATCATGGCACTCAAACACACATATGCAAGGATAAACTAACTTAAACAAAACATCAACATTAAATAAATAATACACAATACAATCTTACTAAAGTTGTTACAATTTATCACTTGTCATAATGTCTCTTGTCTTACACAACAACAATAAAACCAAGTGGTCTCCATGCAAAAGGTCCAACATCAACATCATATTAAAATCATTGCACGTAGTTTACCATCCAAACCAACTCACTTTTAAAGTCAAACTCACTCTTCCTCCCTACTGCCCTGGAATGTTTAGACATAGTCTACTTCTTTTATCATCCACGAGTCTTACGGATGAAGATTAAAACTCATATAGTTGCACCGAGTCCATCATTCCCCACTGCTCTCCCATAAAGACTTATAGTCGAAGTCCACAACGTCATCTCCCAAAGCTCCCTCACCTTATGCTGAAACCCACTCGTTTCTCAACTAAATATTACTAAACATGCATGTATTCCATCCAAAAAATCCATACTCTAACTCATCACCATCATTTTAAATCATCCACATAAGATTAAAACCTTAATCCACACACAAACAATGCCCAAAACGCAAAAATAACAACCTATTATTTTTGCATCGACGTCCAACGCTCCATGTCTCACCTGGCAAGACCTACACCAAAAGTCAAAATCTCCTAGGGACTCGTTTTCTAACCTAGTAATCACACATGTCTCCCAACAACACAAAACCTGCACACAAAAATGGAAACCAATTGCTCATTGTTTTAAAGTCATATAATGACAAAACAGTTTGCCCCTATAACCACTTCAAAATGTAAACCTAATATTTTTACCCTTTCCACTTGCTACTTCATCTTAATGTTCGTACGCTCATTTATTACCATCACCACAAAATATCCTCTAAGAGTCTCAAATATTAAAATTAACCCAATATCATATGATTTAAACTTTGAATTTATTTCATTTAATTGATAGTAAACAAGCACTCACCAATTTTCTTAATTGATTCAACTCCACTTAACTTATCATATTCTTAACTCATTTTCTTTCATATAACCTGAAAGAGTCCATTTCACTATATCATGGTAATAAGTGTCTAGAATACTTCAATTCCCACATAAATTTTACACTTATAATACATGAATTGTTCATATGTTGCAAGTAAATAACCCATTTTAGCTCAAAGTAACATAATGAGTTATAAAGAATTAGAATTCAATGAATCTAATGATATTTTGATGTATTACGGTGATTTTGGAGGAAAACAACAATGATGTAGTTGAGCTACAAGTATTGGCATTGAGCATTGAAAGCACCATAAAAAGAACATGAATTTTGACCTTCCATGTGAAAGGCACAAAATGACGTTAAGCCACACAAGAAAATCCTTGCAAAAGGAAACATGAAACACCAAAAAAAGGGGCTAAGCTGAAAAGGAAATCCTTCAAAAAAGGATAATTTAAGTGTTGATCACCAAAACAACAAATGGATGCGCTAAAAAGAAAATCCACCATGAGAGGAAAACGTTGTTATTGAGCATTACGAGCATTGCCCAAGATTTTCTCAAAAATAGGGTATTGCCTCTAGTTTTAACAATCCCTCTTAGCTTCTTTAGGCATTCTCACTCTATAACAAATTAGAATATCTTAGTGAGAGGCATGAGAGACGAACAACAAACTCCTAAAGCTTAGTTTTTCGTATCAACATGATTATTTGAACTTTCTTGTGTTGAGATTGAATGTATTTGGTTCTAATTTTTGTGTAGTGTTACCTCTCTAATATTTATGTTTGATTTTATTCAACTGTTTATGGTTTGATTTATGTTTATTGTTTGAATGAATTGACAACTCATCTTATTTCATTGGTTTGGATTGAGTTTGGAGACTGATATTAAATTGTGGTCCAATCAAATCACCTCATTCTTGTTAAAGGGTTGTACATGCTTTAAAGGGTGGGTTGAATATAAAGTTATGCACTTAAGGTAAAAGTTCATTCAACGAGGAGTGGAGGAATTACATTGGGTCTGAAGTTCTTAGGTTTCAAATTATATGAATGGGCCTATATCTACCTTAGAGTATTTTCATATCATTGAATAAATAACAACATACTAAATATAAAAGAGAAGTGGCAGTACAACAGAAGTAGAGGAGATAAAATCCAACCTCAACATCGAGGAGATAAAATCCAACCTCAACACCTATTTATTATCATATTTTCCAAATCTTAGTTAAACTTTGTTTTTATGATAACACAACTTTTACAAACACTATTCCATTGAATCCAACAAAAAATATTGGACAATCTTAACAAATTTATGTAGATACGATACTTATTTCATACTTACTCTACACCCGATACATTTATTGAAATGGATTGCTACTCTAACATTTTATCACATAACAAAATCACTTGATCATGAAACTTTCAAATCTTACACAATTATCACAATTTCATATATCACCATATATATTCATATCACATTAATTATAACATTCTCAAAATATTGATCAAAATTTCTTAAACAATTTTTATCCATAAATAAAAGAAATAAATTTAGCATATCATTTCTTACAGTGAGAATTTAACAATCCACTAAATAGTTCATTCACAACATCCTCATGTTAAAACAAAATCCATTCAACTTCTTTATACATTAACTTTACTAAAAAACCATAATTTTATACATTATACCTTCTTCAACTTAAATCTTGACAAATTTCAACATATAACTTCTGACGATCTTAAACTCATCTTTCACTAATGAAAAGAAAAACATTTAAGTCACATTAACCATAGATTACCAGTATACACTATTTTATTACCAGTCAAATCAACCCAAAAACACAAATAACTAGTTAACATCCTGCCAACACATGAAGGTAATAATATAAGCAAGATATATAAAGGAGTAATTGCATAATGTAGTGTTGAACATGTAAAGTGTTTTTCATCCCTTTGAAAAGACGAATATGTCCCCATGTATATCCAGAATGTTCTAGAGACGCCATGATCTTTCTCTGTTTCTAAGAATCCTTAGAAAAACACAGGAATTCTTCACAGTGCGAGTCATCACTGAATGTTCGGTGAAGAAACTAAACTCTGATAGGAGGGAACAGAAGCAAGAGATTCTCAACATGTTCGGAGTGGTTTTCCCGAACCGGAGCTTCCCCATGGATATCTCAACCTTCGCCCAAATCGACACCTTCCACTGGGTCCTCGACATGAACACTTTCGTAGGTAACATCAACCCTAAACTCAAAACCCCACATTCATTTCTCAATTTCTCACCCCGCTGCACATTACCTTTCGATTTCACTAACCCTCTAACGTGCGCAGGCGAGGCGTACGACCAGGTTCGCGACCTCTGCATCTTCCTCCTTAACGGCTTCACCCTCCCGCCGGAGAAAGCGCTCGCCGTCTACATCCAGTCGCCGGGATCGCCCTTCGTCTTCTGCGGCGCCGTCACGGTGGCGCGCCCCTCCGCCGTCCTCACACTCTCGTGGCCGGAGCCCGGCGCTGCTGGGCCGCTGCAGCTGACGGCGGACGCGCAGCCGCTTTCGGCGAAGATCGGCGTGTCGGTGGAAGATCTGGCGTCGTTGCCGTCGCTTGATGTGGCGGCGGAGAAGCGAATCGAAGGGTTGGCGATGAAGGTCGGAGAGAATCTGTTCAATTTCATGCAATCGTTTTGCGGTGTGGATGGGTCCAAGTTGGTTGTTCCCATGGATATCTTGGACCGTTGGTTCAAGAAGTTTCAAGAACGGGCCAAGCGTGACCCTGAATACCTGAAGGGTTTCGCTTTGTAAGTCTAGAATGCCTTTTCTTTTGTTCATTAATTGTTTAAAATTGTAATGACAGGGAATATAGATGGAATACTATCTTGTACTGTGATTCTAGC
>Ga0209389_1004638_pt1 | contig 11508 bp, 6 predicted proteins | sample CowpearedBW_FD_187526 | JGI IMG/M metagenome (GOLD analysis project Ga0209389, IMG submission 187526) | Root nodule microbial communities of legume samples collected from California, USA - Cow pea red BW (SPAdes) (version 2) | ecosystem: Host-associated > Plants > Roots > Nodule | place: USA... | reverse complement strand
TCTCTGCTAAAAACCCTACTGGGTCAATTAGAGAAAAAAAAAAAAGAAAAAAAAAAAAGCTTGATTCATTCTTTGTTTTGAAGAAAGGGGGGATTTTCCTAGGGACCCAGTTTTTTGTTTCAGTGCCGCACAATCGAATTTCTGTTGGCTTTTTCTAAGTGCACTTCTTCGATTTGATTTCCCCCTTCTCCTGCCACTTTGTTTCCCGTTTCTGTTCTAACAGTCACTGGCAGAAAAGAAATCCCACAATTGGTTTTCTGTGCGTTGCTGAGTTGGAAGTGATAGTGGCATTGCCAAAGTGCAATTCCATTGAAACGAAGGAAGTTTTGATGAGAGGGCAATGAGAGGGGCGTGTGAGCGTTCAGAGAGATTAAGATGAGTGGCGGGTCATTGGGTATTCGTTCTGCGAGTTATGGCTCTTTGGAGAAGCAGCTGTACATGCTGCAGCACAACGGTGCATCTCCAATTCAATCAGCACGAAAGCCTCCCAAGACGCTGAAGGAGAAAGACAGGTTCTTCCATTGGATCTTCAAGTTTGCAGGCAGAAAGAAGGTGGGAATGCTCTTTCTCTTTGCAATCTCCGCTGCCGTTTTCATCTGGGTTTTGTACCTTGGAAAAGGTTCCCCACTTTCTCTTCTTCCTTTTTAGTAATTAATAATGATGTTATTGTGTTACTCCGTTAAGCTGCATGGGAAACATCAAACATGAGTTTGAATTTGATTGATCGGATATAGACTTGTAGGAATGCATCATGCATGACACTTGTCTTGGTAAGGAGGAGGAAGGAAACCTGTTTTTGTGTTTCACATGATTTAGTTTTTGTGATTTGGCTTGCTTACAGGTGAAGATTCACAGGAGGGAAACGGTGTGCGTAATAACATTAAAGTTAATGAAAGTACGTCTATAGGTGATTCTCCATCTGTGATCTCTACTTCAAATATCTTGGGCTTATCCACAGTTTTAGTTCTACCTCCTTCTCCCCCAAGCTATTTTCTGGGTTACATTCTTCCTCCTGGTCATCCGTGTAATAGTTTCACACTTCCTCCTCCGCCGGCAGACAAAAAGCGAACCGGGCCACGGCGTAAGTTATTTTTTTTACCATATTGTTTCTACAAATGCCTTATATTAGTTAAATTTTAATTGGAATATTACCCCTCATCCTTACAGAGTCAGTCGATTCTTTTGAGCTTGTGTAGTTTTGGAGGATATAGAAGGCATATGGATATTTTAGTGACATTATCCTTAATATTTTTGCTTATTTGTATTTCAGCCTGCCCGGTATGTTACCTTCCTGTGGAGGAAGCCATTGCACATATGCCAAAGTTTCCGTCTCCTTCTCCAGTACTTCAGAACTTAGCATTTATCTATGAGGAAACTCTTAGCAGGGTTGGTGAGTTTGGTGGTTCGGACTTTGGTGGATATCCTACTTTGAGGCAGAGAAATGAATCTTTTGATATTCGAGAATCAATGAGTGTGCACTGTGGGTATGTTTTGTATTTTGTTCTATGTTTCCCTTCTGTTTATCTGTGAGTACTGAAGAAGGTTGTATGTGGTTATAATTTTTTTTTTTGTTTCAGTAATAGAGTATATTTCTTCTATCCCTTTACTTACTTCTGTCCATTCTGCATCTACAATGTTGCATGTGTACATCATTCAGATTTGTTAGAGGAGCTAAACCTGGCCGCAACACAGGATTTGACATGGATGAAGATGACCTCCTCGTGATGGAGCAGTGTCACGGCATAGTTGTTGCATCAGCCATATTTGGTTTGTATTATGTGATTTTGGCTTTCATTTAGATGTTTAATTTGATATGTTTCTGACGAATTAAATCTGTTCAGGAAATTTTGATGAGATAAATGAGCCAACAAATATAAGTGATTATTCAAAGGAGACCGTGTGCTTTCTTATGTTTGTTGATGAAGAAACAGAAAAATACTTGAGGAGTTCTGGCAGGCTGGGAATCAGCAAGAAGATTGGTTTGTGGAGAATTATTGTTGCTCGTAATCTTCCTTATACAGATGCAAGACGCTCGGGGAAGGTGAGAATTATATGTCAACAAGCACCCTGAAATTAGTATATTTGTTTTTAGTAATATTTGTTTCTGAAGCTTTAGAAAGTTACGATTTTCTTTAGGATTTGGTTATTTCTATGGAAATATAATATTGTTGGCTGGGTTTCATCTTTGTAGAATCTATGTTATAGGAAATAATACGCCACATTGACTTGCCTGATACAAAAATGGAAGCCCAGATGGGGAAAGAAAATAGAAACTTAGATGAACATACCTAATATTTCCTATTTATTCTCTTGTATCGGCGTTCAGCATTGGGTCAATTCTTTTCTTTCAAATATAATTTTAGCGTTATGGTTTGAATTGAAAATAACAATTACACATACACAGATCACTCAGACAGTATTGTATTTTCTTGTTCATATCATAGTACTTGTGTGTACCTGAAACATACGCTACCTTTTTTGCAGATTCCAAAGCTTCTGTTGCATAGAATGGTTCCAAATGCTCGTTATTCTATATGGCTTGATGGAAAGCTAGAGCTTGTTGTTGATCCATATCAAATCCTTGAAAGGTATATCATTGCTCTTTAATGCCATACACCTATTAACTTTACATGTGACAGTTGTGTTGAGATCTCATTTCAGTCCTAAATCTATATGTTGTCCGATGTGAGATTCACCTTTTTAGTTCTTCTGAAGATATGTGAAGTATACTGCTTTTGCAGAATTGACTCGTGATTTTATTTCCACCTTAATGATATAGCTTACAACTACAGATGCACTAGGAGATATGGGGCTTGATATATTATAGTAGTATGTTTCATGGTTTTACCAAGAATGGTTATATCTGAAATATTCAGTTAATGTCTCAATGGCACAATATTGTCCTGTGTAGTTGTTTCACCATACATATCTTTCTGGTTCTTTCTTTCATCCCAGGCCATTTAAAATTCTGGAAGTTCAACTATGTTATTTCCTTCCCACACAAGATGGCATCTTAATCTTTCTAGACCACAAAATGCTTCTATATTTGTCTTTAGTTGAGATGCTTTGATGAATGTTGGTGGAGTTTTAATGATTAAAACTTATAACTGGTCTGACAATAGAGTTTGTTGCTTGTAATATTGTTGCTAAAACTCAAGATGTGGAATTGCCTATTTCAGTGAACAAATACTGGTAGATTGTCGTTAAAGTGCAGGTTCCAATTTATCCTCCTTAAAGGAACAATGTTGAGCTCCTAATAAACTATATTTGAGTCATTTACTGTCTTCCTTAACTTCCAGGTTCTAAAATACCATTTAGACAGCTCAATCTAGAAATTGCCATCTGGCCTAACAAAGCTGTGCCCACACAAAGAGTGCCCAGGACAGCTGGCTAGTTAAATGAATACATGCTGTGTATAATATTGGATTAGAGATCTTCATCTCAGCTTGCTCTTATTATGAACTAGGATAATAGATTGTTTTTACGCTACCTAGGCATTTGGTCAAATTGCTATTTCACCAGCGTCATCATCGGCTAGCATAAATCGAGTTTTCAGTTATCCCCTTTAAGAGCGTATCACTAGGACATAGTTTATAGGATTTTATCTTCAATGTCTGTTTTGAAGTACTAGAATCTTGACTAATGACTACTTTGGAATAGAAAATTTATTTGGAAACAAAAGTTTAATTTTTATCAGCTTCTTCTGTTGTTTTACTCGTTTTCCTCCTTCTCTTGCATGTTCACTGCTTTATATGTTGGTTTTACCTTTTCCTCTTTAGATCCTTCTCTTCCTTATGCTCTATGCCAACTATTGTTCTCCATCTCGGTTGGGTGGTTATCCAAGTTCCTGTGATCGAGACTGTGTATAATGTATCTGGAACGAAAAATTAGGGTTGAGATTATTTAATTTTCATATATTGTTTCTGGGGTATGTCCCTGAATATGATTTATGAAGAGAGATTGGCCTGAGTTTGACTGAGATACATTATAAGGGATGATCCTATACATGCACTGGGCACCAGCAAATGAAGGAACTGAATAACAGAATTGAATCTTCTTAGCATATATGAAATAGCAAAGTGGCAGTAGACAATAAAAAGTGGTATATTAACAGAAAATAAGGCAATCTAGAAAATCAAACAATGAGTGTGCAATTTGCCAAAACAATTCTTGATCGAATGGGCTTGGTGATAATCCTTTTAAGTCTGTGAACTATGACGTCCTATTTGGTTCGGTCACTTTCTGTGATACAGCAGACCCATTTGCTAGTTTACTTGAATTGTCTTGATAAAATACATGTTTCATCATCTTATTGCTCTCATCCGTGTTTAGGTTTTTGTGGAGGAAGAATGCAACTTTTGCAATATCTAAACATTATAGACGCTTCGATGTATTTGCTGAGGCCGAGGCAAATAAAGCCGCTGGAAAGTATGATAATGCCTCTATAGACTTTCAGATTGAGTTTTACAAGAATGAGGGACTGACTCCATATACAGAGGCCAAACTTCCTCTTACAAGTGGTAAGCTAAACTTCGTTTCCCAGTTGGATGAAATGCACCTGCTTCTGCTTCTGCTTCTGCTTCATTTCTCAACCTTGATGGCTAAATTGCAGATGTTCCTGAAGGATGTGTAATTGTAAGAGAACATGTTCCCATTAGCAACCTCTTTACTTGTCTTTGGTTCAACGAAGTTGACCGATTCACTTCTAGAGACCAGATTAGTTTCTCAACTGTCAGGGATAAACTTTTGTCCAGGGTGGATTTTCATTTTCTCATGTTCTTGGATTGTGAAAGACGCAACTTTGTAGTTCAGGTAAAAATTTTATTTAACCAGAGGCTTCTTACTGAACAACATGATTGATCTGTAACAGTATATGTTTTCTTTTTAACTCTATCAGCGAAGAAACTTTCTAATAAATACAATTACTAAAGTAATTATTGTTAAATCAGTACATTTATCATACATGATTGGATAAGCTCTCTTCACACTATCAAGTTATAAACTTTTTTCTCAACATATATTGTGCTTACAGTGAAAGAACTGTCTTTTAATTACAAATTATATAATGGATGATAAGTTCGTTTGTTTTTTTCAATCGTAGGATAGTTTGATAATTACTAAGGAAAACATGTTGATAATGAAGTCAACTTTATTGTCACTGATGATTTGTTTTTGTTGGTTACAGAAATACCATAGGGATATATTGAAACGTCTGGCTGCTCCGGTGGCAGTTGCTCTCAGTCCTCCATTGCAACGTGTGCATGAAACATCACCGGAAAAGGTTGCCAGGAGGGGCCCGGGAAAGCACGGAAAAGAACGGAGAGCGAGTTCTAGGCGCCACCGGAAAGTTGTGGCCGGAGGCAGGGACATACAAACATAGAAGCAAATTATACAGTTTTGGAAGTGTGACAATATATCATTGATTATTTGGGTTTTGACATTCCACCTACACAAGTCATTCCCTGGTGGGAAGATGAGTGTAGTGTGCTCTCATTCTTTTTACTTTATGCAATTCGTTTATGGTTATTAATTTTTTGTTGTATATAGGGAAAAAGAAAATCCTCAATAATTATCAATTATCATATCAGGGTTGTCACTTGCCACCAAATTCCTGACTTGTGGCAACCCACTCTGTTGTTTCATTACACTATAGGATAAAGTGTAGCTGTTGCTCCCATTTGTACTTCATCAAGGTCCTTTTTTCCGCTTTAATAACTAAAGTTTCTCACCACACCTTGCTTTACCTCTCTTGCTTCTCTGTTGAAACTGACATTCAACTTCATTTTTTTTTTCTGAAATACTACTGTAGCTAATCAAGGAAATTAAATGGATGTATTCTAATGCTATATATTTGATGTTTTAATTTTTAAATGTATTTGTTGTTTAATTTAATCAGTTAATTATTTTTGTAGCCATCTCAAAATTTAAACCGTTGTAATTGCCATTTCCATGTTTATTTTAAAATCAATTTTTTAGAAACTTGTTATCAAAATAAACTTCTATCGCAATATAATTTTTTTGACATAAATATAAAATGTAATTAATATGTTTAATTTATCTCAAACATTTCACAGATTAGAATATTAATTTATTTTCCTTTTATTTTTGAAGACACGTTTACACATTTTTAACGAGTGGCTAAACTTTTGATCTCAACAATGTCAGACTGCTAGATATCCTGTTACAAGCTAATAGATAATTGGTTTAGGTACTATATATTTTTTTTTTCTTAAAAGAAAGTTATGAATTTCCTCTTTGCTGTTTATGTATAAAAAACCATCGCTAACAAATATTACTTCTTGGTCAAAACCATTTTCAATTGCTTTCAATTAATTTCCAAATTGATGCAAATGTCTACAAAGATCAATAGTTGATTAGATTTGATTAGGTTGTTGTGTTTTACATTTAAGAATAAGTAAACCTATTCAACATGTGTTGCTACTAAGATAAAATACTCAATGGTTCTTATGAATAACTAGCGAGGAGAGAGACAATTTTAAAAATTTAAAAATAATGTTTTTTATTATTAAATATTATAATAAAATATAAACAATTAGGGAAAGCACGTGTTTCCCTAATTTACCATAAGACAAATAGAATCCTCGGAATTTGACGCAGTTTCAATGTTTGATAATATTGGCCTGTGAAGATCGATTCGAATCCACATTATTGTATCCAGTTTGATTAGTTTGTGAATCAGAAAATATGATATAAAAAGGGACGAAATGAGCAGAAACGAAAATGCTTTGAATGTGTTCCAAAGAATGAGGTTTGGTAAGAAAAAAGGTTGAGGAAATTTAGAAAATGAAAATTGATTATTATCCTGACTTGACAGTGGAGTAACAGAGGGTCCCAGTGGATCCTTATCTTAGCAGGTCTCCCACTTACGTCACAGTGGTAGAATCTTTTGCCCCAAATAATTAATAGTTTAATTAGGGCGTTGTTTGGATGAGAAGAAGAGAGGCATGAGGTTAGGGTGATTGAAAGATGAAGAAGAAGTGAGAGTGAGAGTGAGAGAATGCGAATGGCATCATCGTCGTCGGCGTTCATGGTGATCTGCATCCTGCACTCGCTCATAGCGGTCACGTGCGGGGCGCTGATGATGTTCTACATGAAGGAGGTTTACACGTTCGGCCACGGAGTTCAAACCGCCACCAAGCTCTTGGGATCCACGCCGCACGACCAACTCCTCATCAAAACCTCCGATTCCTTCTCCGGCCTTCTCCTCGTCGCCATTGGCTTCCTCCTCTTCATGGTCTCCTTCGTCAGGGATCGCGATTTTCAGGTCTTCTTCGCCAAGGGCTGCACGCTTCTCCACCTCTTCATGGCCATGTGGAGGATCTACTTCGAACGCAAGGTCGAGGATCTTGCCTGGGATTGGCTCCGCCAGACTGTCGGTGACCTTCTCTTGGCCCTCTCCTGGGTCTTCTTTCTTGTTTACTCTTGGAGGGAGAAGTATGATTAGTTTCCCCCTTTCTTTTTCCCTGTCATTTTCCTTTTATTTTCTTAAATTAAAATCTTTTCACCTTTCGATTTACCTTGTAAAGAATCGGATCTCAATTTGTTTTTATCAAATCTGTGTTCAGAGATACCTTCTCAATTGCCTTCTTTCCTTTCCCCGCTTCCACATTAATAGTATGTTGTTTAGTTTTTTAACTGCAGTTGACCAAGACCCCTAATTAATCCTCCGATAATCAAATCAAACTTGTCCTGATTCTGGTAGACTTTAGATAGTTTTGTCTGTCATTTTGAGGTGAATTTCATGGAATTGTGCGTGGAGTTTGAGAGATGGTGTCCATGTTTTGATCGGCAAGGTAAGATGTTGTGTTTGTGGGTTTGTGTGAATAACACTTGGATGCTTTATTTGTTTATTAAGAGTTTGGAGTCATAGAATTGTATCTGTTAAATTGGTGCAATTTTACTGTGAGAAGTGTAGTCTTATATCAATTGTTGGAGTTCATAAGCTCTATGGATTTAACTGATGCTGCCGGATAAAGAGGAGCTGATGGGTAGGACTGGATGAAGCCATTTGGGTATTTGTGTTTAGAAATTTCATTTGGAAGCAAGTGGTTGCTGAAGTGTTTTGCTGGTGCCGCTGATGAATGTGAGTTTATGCCTTTCACCAACGCATTGATTCTGTTTTTTGTGGATGATGTACAATGCAGTTTAACTTGTTTGAAGATAATTGAACGTACTTCTAGTCATATTTTACTTAATAGTTGCTTCCAGCCAACTAAAATACAGCCAAGAGTTCAAAATACAATTTGAAAATGCTAGATCTACCTCAGATATCTTTATTATAATAGACATTTGATATATTCCCCTTTGATTATAATTGTTGCATGTTTACTCATGAGATGGAATGATCCCACGTTTTCACACTTCCCTTTTGAGTCCTGTTCACTCTGAATATCATATTCTGGTGGGATATTTTTTATGTCTAGGTAAGCTCGTAAAATGACAGGAAACAGTGATCTGTCATGAGTGATGTGTTGAAATTTTGTAGTTTATATGCTGTATATATGCATATGAATTCTTAAAAATGATAGGAATCAGTGATCAGCCAACTATTTTGGTCTGCTATGGCTTTTACATTAAACTGCTATGCTACAGCAGCCCCTGTAGTGGGCAGGGGGGGCGCTCTGCACTCGATAGCCAACTGTAGCATGATATTTAAAAAACTCTCAACCTGAGTCCTTTCAATTTATTGTCCTTCAGTGTGTCACTCTCTGTCTTTGTTGTCTCTCAAAACCTAATCCCCAAACGTTTGTTGCAACGTGTGGTTCTTTCATTCTTTGTTCTAGAATTCAGGTGTAATGTATATTTGTGGTTGAATATTAATTTGTATTTTTAGTAGGATCTGACATGCATTGTAAAAATAAGTTTACTAAAATGGTAGTAGTGATTCAAAGGTTATTTATCACACGTTATTTTTTGTATATTGATGTATACCTAATTTTTCTAGGTAGAATCTTACAGTGAATGTAGGTTATTAACACATATTTTGTGTCTCATCCTGTGTTCCTACACTGGATCTTAGTTTTCACAATCTTGGTTGTTTGAAGACTGTGTTTATGTCAGAATCCGTATTTCACCTGCTTTAACGTTGTGAAAGCTATTTACATGTGACCAGTGAATTTGTTTCTCACTTCTAGCCTCAATTTTCTATCATTCTTATAGCATTTCCATGTATATTGAGTCAGGATTAGCCAATGATTTCTAATGTGATGTGATTCATAAGGCCATTTGTCAGTCTAGATGAAATCTTTTTGTTAATATAATATAACTTTTATTTTGTGGGATGTATTAAATTATTTTATCTTGTTCCATATGGAGTGCATAATTCCAGCTATATGCATTACAACAAGAAGTACAAAATTTTTTATTGACCTTTCTCCTGCAAGGCAATAACTGCCCTGAGGAAGTGACTGTTGAATATAGTTCACACATTTTAGAAAAAAAATTATTCATGTAATGCTTGTGATTGGGGGTGATCCTCTCCCAATTCTCATGTACTGCATAATTTGAAATTTTTACAATTTTAAGTCAGGTTTGTGTCCAGGACTTGGTTTTTATTCGTACAGCGGATTCAGCCTTTGGTTAAAATTCCCCTGTTTGCTGTACGAATTGGAAGCCACAGTGATTTCAGTAACATTGGGTCTTGGGTGAAAGGTACTTGTACATTCTAAACTCCAATCCATAAGCTGATTTGACTCCCTAGTTGCTGAGTTTTTATGATCTCTAGTATTATCATTATTTGATTATTTACTACCACAGTGCCTATTAGAGAAGACATTTCATTTCATGATTGTTTTCTTCTTAGCAAGTAGAAGTTGTTTAACCATTTTTTCCAATAAGATTTATTACAAATTTTATTGATGGACTTATTTAGTTTTGTTCTTGTATGACTATTATGTGTGGTTCTATAATTGAAATGTCTTATTATCATTTCAGGTGCGTAATGATTAGAAATGATATTGCAAATCTCAGTCGAAAAAAGGACCACCTCGGTACTTTGATATGGTCCCAGAAGGGCTTAGTTTCTAGAGTTATGTTTTCTTTTTTTTCTCTAAATGCCTGATGATATATCCAAGAAAGTATAATTATTTAAATTGAGATTTTAAATTTTAAATCTTAAACAATATTTCAATTATAAAGAGAAAACGTATTTTGTGAGTTTTGAAAAAGGTTAAAGTAAATAAAAAATTATTCAGATAAAAAATGACATGAAAATCATATAAATAATGTAAGAGCTAAATAAAATAAATAATACGAATTTTAGATTGAAGATGATCTTAAATCTCCTCCTAATTAGTTAATTAAACAACATTCAATTGACATCTTAAATTTTCATTTAATTTACTTCATTATCAAAGCTTATATGTACTATATATCTTTAAAGGTGAAATATTACATGTTCTTTACGCATAAAGATGGAAGTATAGTGATATCAAATAAACAACAATAAAATAAACATTAAAATATTTAAAAAAAATACAATCAAATGAATTTTTATGAAATCCATAAAAAAATGTTGATTAAAATGTATTGTTCTAATAATAAAACATTAATATTTTAAAGCTATCCAAAAGACAATAGTCATTAATAGACCATCATCTTATTTTTAATATAAAAAGCATTACCATTCAAATTGGACTCACACTCAATATCTATATTAAAATGGGAAAATTGGGTTAATTTACGCCAATGATTTAGAATTTTGACCATTACACTGGAAATACAACCATTGGCAAAATAAAATAATACATTTTTTTAAAATAATACGATTGCAATTAACATAGCATATAGCACATACCACACAGTATAAAATTACAATAAACAAGTAAATAAAAACATATAAATATTTATAATGAAACAAATACAGTTTTTGTTAACTAACAAAGTCATATAACTAAATATTTAATAATAAAAAGTGTACAAATGAGAGGAAGCAAAGATGTTCTTGGTTGCCATAGTGACATCAGACGAGAGAACAATCCCAAGAATGCTGGAAGGGACACAAAAGTAGAAGAGATAACCACAACAAAAGAATAAATCAAGTAAAATTTACCACTAAAATCTGTATGTTAGATATACTCAATTTATAAGTGAGGTATGTAATATATAATATGTGACCTACTGTATTTGTTCCAACTGGGAAAGGAAAGGATGTAAAATGAGCCCATTTATACAAAAAAATAAACCTTTTATTTTAAATCGATCTTTTCACCGTAGACATCATTTTTTCTTAAGAAAGAAATTATTTTGACATACTTTTACACTTATTTAAAACATTATTTTTCATTCTTCCACTAAAAAATATGTCAAAATGAATGCAAGTCTATCACGGCTTTTTTGTAAAAAGGGGTCACTTTGACCAAGAATTTGTAAAAATGGGTTCGTTGAATTTTTTTTTACAAAATAGGGTCAAGTCGTCGTGGTGGAGGACGACATTAAAGGTGAAGTCGTCCTCCACCGTGCCGGTTTCTTTTTTTTTTTTTTTTAAAA
>Ga0209389_1004637_pt1 | contig 11509 bp, 10 predicted proteins | sample CowpearedBW_FD_187526 | JGI IMG/M metagenome (GOLD analysis project Ga0209389, IMG submission 187526) | Root nodule microbial communities of legume samples collected from California, USA - Cow pea red BW (SPAdes) (version 2) | ecosystem: Host-associated > Plants > Roots > Nodule | place: USA... | reverse complement strand
ACTGTACTTTGATTGAATTTACTGTGAATAATCTAAAATATTCTCACTTTTAATTGAGACTGTACTTTGGTTAAAAGTGAGAACGCCAACAAATTAATTGAGACTTTACATTGATTAATTTGTAAATCTACAACAATAATTAATTGAGCAATAACCTTTAGATAACCGATGATGAATCTATTTTGAAAAAGCAATGGAATCAAGCTATTTTCTTTACTATTGTTTTTATCTCTTTTTATCTTTTCTATTTCTTTCTTGTTTATCTTAATTCTCCTATATTTTTATTATTTTATTTGACTAACTTTTTTGTATAGTTTTATAAGAACTAATTTGTTAAAAATCAATTTCGTGTTCATTGGGAGACGACTTAGGGTTAACTTTACCCTTTCTATTTCCTTAACTACTATCTTAGCAATACTGAAGTTCCTATAGTTTAGTAATATTAATTTGATCGAGTCAACGACAACGTTATCAAAGACGTAAGTGTTTTTCTATGTACAATTATTTGTCTTTTTCTTCGTAACATTTTGTACACATGTTCATGTTTATTCAATGAAGTAGTTCTAATAACATTAATTAGTCACTCCCAATATGCTATTAATTTTCATTAGTTATTTCACCAACTCAAGTATTCACTACCACCACAAAAGCACATTGTAAAGGCTTACTTTATACCACAACACCAGTGAAAGACGTAAGTGTTTTTCTATGTACAATTATTTGTCTTTTTCTTTGTAAGATTTTGTACACATGGTCGCGTTTATTCAATGAAGTAATTCCAATAACACTAGTTAGTTACTCCCAATATGCTATTAATTTTCATTAGTTGTTTTACCAACTGAACCGATTACTGCCACCACAAAAGCACATTGTAAAGACTTACTCCATACCTATGTATGAGTGAAGGATGTAAGTTCTTTTCTGTGTACAATCTTCTATCTTTTTCTTTAATAAGATTTGGTACATAAGGTTGTGCCTATTTAATTAAGTAGTTCCCATAACAATAAATGTTCACTCCTAAAATGCTGCTAATTTTCATTATTAGCTTCACCAACCCCACCTTCACTTATAACACAAAAGCACGTTTCAAATGCTATCTCAATACCATAGTACCCATGAAAGTGAAAAACGTAAATATCTTTTTGTGTACAAGTAACTCTCTTTCTCGTTATTACATTTTGAACACATGATCGTTCTTATTCAATTAAGTACTTCCAATAAAATTAGTTTAATGACAACTTAAAATATATAAATAAATTATGATACTACAATAAAATTAACAAACTTTTAGTTATTGATCAACATAACAAAATAATTACATGGAAATAGATTTGATAATTACATTAATTAAACATAAGGTTTAAATATAAGAAAAAAAATGCAATATTATCATTTCTTATATCAGAACACAACTCTACATTTAGAGTCATTATCCTAATCATCGTACTTAAATAACGGTTGAATCGATGAAATAATCGTGCTCTTTTTGGAACCACCAGGACCAACGACTGCTATAATCTTGCCAGCACTTACTAAGAAGCTCAAATTTTCAAAGATAATATTGGTTCTTCAGGAGTAATCAAAACATACTTCACAAAATTCATCCAACCTTTTACAAAAGCAGACGTAATCATGTTCATGGTATTGGTTGCAACGACACACCTTTGGCAATGAAACCAAGGTTTGGAACAACCTGACCAAAGAGCCCTTCAAAGGAGCAAAACTTAAGTTTGTAATCCATAACAAAATTATGAGAGTTATCACATGATCATACCAGTTTTTGATACACTTATAACCCACTAAAGATGTGATCAACAATTACACTAATAAAGTCTAAAATTTGATAAGACAAAAACTATTTCACTCGATTAATACAAAAATTAAATAGTAAAAATTAATTTAAAAACTAGAATATTTTTAGTATCGAATAAATAAAAAAATTAATAAAAATTCATTTAAAAATACTCAAATTTACTAACTTTTTTAAGTCTATATTTCTAATTTTAAAATGGAATTTGATAGCGCCGTTTAAGTTTTATTGGTTCAGTCATATCAACAATCACATTCTTATTGACTATAGAGAAAAGAAGTTGTTATTCCCAAGTTTGGAAGAAGTAAAGTTGTTGTATCCTCATCAGGTGATCAAAGAGGTTAAAGAAGATCACAATGTTTCATCATTCTGACTCAATTATCTGTAGAGACAGGTGATAGAAACAATGATATACCAATGGTAAAGGAGTTTGCAGACGTTTTTCCTGATGATGTACCCGGTTTACTTCCAAAAAGAGCAGTAGAGTTTTCTATTGATTTGGTGCCAAGAGTGGGACCAGTATCAATAGCTCCCTACCGTATGGCTCTAGCTGAGTTGACAGATTTAAAGAAACAAATAGAATATTTGTTGGAAAAATAGTTTATTCGACCAAGTGTGTCGCCATTGGGAGCACTAGTGCTATTAGTGAAGAAGAAAGATGGTAGTTCAAGACTATGTGTAGATTATCGGCAACTGAATAAGTTAACTATCAAGAAAAAGTATCCTACCAAGAATTGATGATTTGATGGATCAACTACACGGTGCGATAGTGTTTTCAAAAATAGATCTACGATCGGGGTACCACCAGATTTTGGTTAAGGTTGAGGATGTGCAGAAAACGACCATTAGATCCAGATATGGTCACTATGAGTATGTAGTTATGCCATTTGGTGTGATTAACGCTCTTGCCTTATTTATGGACTACATGAATAAAATTTTCAGACCGTTTCTAGATAAATTTGTGGTAGTCTTTATAGACGACTAATGAGTTCATATTTATGCCCTCATTTGGTATTTAGTATTGGATTTTTAATTGAATTTTGTTCTTAAAAGATTGATTTAATTAGGATTTTTTTAATTTGGGTTTCTTGAGAATGAGATACAAAAAGATGATAAAAATAGCTTTTTAGTTGCATAAATGTTCTTTGGATATTTTGAGGTGTGTTAGTGCAGTTGTAGCTAAGTTGAGCTCATGGAGGGGTGGAAATAAATTGCTGAAAGCTTCATGACACCTTAAAGATAAATCCAAGAATAGGAAATTACCAAATCACAGAAATCCAAGCCAAGCATTGCATGAAGATGACAAGAAAAGCTTGAAAAAGTGAAGAAGTTTGGCTAAGCCAAGAAGAGGGAACGGGCAATAAAAATTGGACCTTGCGATTTTCTCTATCTTTTTTCGAAAGAAGGGCTTTGATAATTCATAATTTATGATAAAAGATAATTTGGGAAAATATATTTTTAAATATTTTAATTAATATTTTTAAATAATTATCTTATTTAATTATATCATAAAATATCAAAAGATAATAACTACCAAATCTTTTTTAAATATGGCAAGACTTCTTGAATCTTTTTAGATCTCCACTTTAAGAATATATCTTTAAGATATTAGATTATTTAGAAGATAATTGGAGGAGATTATAAGAGGGGCAAAAATGAAAATTTGACAGAAATATAATTAATTAAAGATTTTTTATTAATTATCTTTGATATATCTTAAATTATCAACAAAGGAAATCTTCCAAATATTTTAGAAACTGATAATTATATGAGAGATATTATATCAAAAGATAAAAGATTTCAGCAATAGAAAATATAAGATTCAAGTCCAATCAAGGCCTATATAAAGAGACCCAAGGGAGTAGAAGAGGACAAGTTTGACACTTCAGAATTTAGTAACCCTTAGGGGGCTAATTTCTTTCTCTCTCATTTCTTCTTCTATATTTCTTTTATTTTGATTTCATGAAGTGTTAAACTTCTTGGGTTGATTCCATTATAATTTCATTATGGATTTTGAGGTTAGAATGAATAAATTTGTTTGTTCTTTTGATTCTTTATTGCGGTTTATTTTCATCTATGTTTTTTGCCTTTTAATCAAGTAAAAGTAATGATTTTTACATTGTAGCAAGTTAGCATGATGTTAAATCTACATAACATATCAATCATATGAGCTCAAGGGTTTTTAATTTTAGTTGAGAATGTACTTTAATTAAATTTAGAAACTTTCATGTGATTGAATGAGTTTTTGCCAATGATTGAGAATGTACTTTGATTAGAGGAGAAAACTTTAACTAGAATCAATCAAGAATGTACTTTGGTTAATTATCTATTTGCTTGATTTTATAGGTAAAAGAATGGACATGATTAAGGATAGTAATATTTAATTGAGAATGTAATTTGGCTAAATTTACTATGATTAATCTACAAATTTCATGCTTTTGATTGAGAATTTACTTCGGTTAATAGTGAGAACGCCAACAACTTAATTAAAAATTTACATTGATTAATTTACAAATCTAGAACAATAATTAATTGAGCAATAATCTTTAAATAATCAATGATGAATCTATTTTGAAAAAGCAATAGAATCAATCTATTTTCTTTACTATTATTTTTATTTCTTTTTATCTTTTAAATTTTATTTCTTTCTTTGTTTATCTTAATCCTCTTAAATTTCTTATTTTATTTGACTGACTCTTTTGTATAGTTTTAATAAGAACTAATTTGTTAAAAAGCAATTATGTGTTCATTGGGAGACGAATTTGGGTTACTTTACCCTTTCTATTTTGTTTGCTACTTTCTTAACAATACTGAAGTTGTTATACATGAATTGAATTTTCAAACTGTTTCTAGATAAATTTGTGGTAGTCTTTATATAGACGACTTTCTCATTTATTCTAGAATACAGGAGGAACATGTTAATCATCTGAGGGCAGTATTGGGCATACTAAAAGAGAAGAAATTATATTCCAAACTATCTAAGTGTGAGTTTTGGATGAAAGAGGTACAATTCTTGGGTCATGTGATCTTGGCTCAAGGGATAACAGTGGAACCATCTAAGGTAGAGGTTGTGTTGCTTTGGGAGCGACCTAAATCTGTAACTAATATAAGGAGTTTTGTGGGTTTAGCTAGCTACTATAGGAGATTTATAGAAGAATTCTAAAAAATAGTGGCACTTTTAACATAGCTAACTCGCAAAGATCGTCCGTTTGCTTGTGAAGCGAGATTTCAAGAGTTAAAGCGAAGGTTGACTTGTGCACTAGTACTAATAATTCCTGACACAAGTAAATCTTTTGAGGTTTACTGTGATGCCTCTTATCAAGGTTTAGGCTGTGTGCTTATGCAAGATAGAAAAGTGGTAGCATATACTTTAAGGCAGTTAAAAATTCATGAGAAGTACTACCGTTCTCATGATTTGGAATTAGCAGATGTAGTTTTTGCTTTAAAGATATGGAGGCATTATCTATATGGGCCTCGGTTTCAAGTTTTCAGTAACCTTAAAAGTTTAAAGTATTTGTTTGATAAAAAAAGAATGGAATATGAGGCAAAGACGGTGGATAGAATTCGTTAAGGATTATGAGTTTGATCTATTCTATCATCCCGGAAAAGCAAATGTAGTGGCAAATGCATTGAGTAGAAAGAAGGTGCATGTGTCCTATATGATGATTAAGGAATTGGAGCCGGTGGAAAAGTTCAGAGACATGTAGTTACAAGTGACTGTAGGAGAATACGTCATTAGGTGTAGTCATATGACTATATCAAATGATTTACTCGGTTTAATAAGAGAAAAACAGAGGAAGGATCTTAGTTTGCAGAAAACAATGGAGTTGCTTGGAACAAGTCAGGCTATGGATTTTGCGATGGGAACTGATGGTATTATGAGATTCAGAGACAAAATTTGCCTTCCTAATAATCAGGGTTGAAGAGTAGTGGAATCAACCTATTTTCTTTACTATTATTTTTATCTCTTTTTATCTTTTCAATTCTATTTTTTTCTTTATTTATCTTAATCCTCTTATATTTTTATTATTTTATTTCACTAACTCTTTTGTATAGTTTTTATAAGTACTAATTTGTTAGAAATCAATTTCGTGTTCACTAGGACGCGACTTAGGGTTGACTTTACCTGTTCTATTTTGTTGACTACTTTCTTAACAATAGTGAAGTTGTTATAGATAAGTAGTATTAATTTGATTGCATCAACGACAATGTTATCACTATGATAAAGAATGAGACAGATGAATTGATCCGCACTAGGGTGCAAAATTTCTAGAGAGTTTACATCGAGTATAAGAGGTTAAATCAAGTAACAAGGAAGAATCACTCCCTCCTGCCTTCATTGACCAAATGCTTAAGTGCTTGGTAGGTAAATCCCATTATTATTTTCTTGATGGTTTGTCTAGATATTTTGAAATTGACATTACACCTAAGGATCAAATTAATTGAGAAGTTGCATCGATTAATTTGAAATCTTAAAAAAAAAATCAATAACAATAATCTTTAGGAAATCAATGATGAATCCTATTTTGAAAAAGTAGTGGAATCAACCTATTTTCATTATTATTGTTTTTATCTATTTAATAAGATAAAAACAATATTTTTGTTTCTTTTTAGCATCTTTGTCTCTTTATTTTTGGGGAAAATTAATATTTTGAAAACCACATCAACTTTGCATTTTTAATTAAAGGCACCGCCCTCGGGCGGGCACGGTAGGGTGCTAACACCTTCCCTATGCGTAACCGACTCCCGGATCCAAAATCTGATTTTTTGCAGACTTGTCTTATTTTCATGGTTTTCCATAGTTTTCCAGAATAATTATGGTGGCGACTCCAAATCTCTTTGAAAACCCGTTTTCTTTTTTGGTTTGCCTTCCCGTCGCGATTTCGGTTGCGACACACCCATAACGTAAAACAGACCTAACAGGCGAGATATCGTAAAAACAGTGTAACTCTAGCTTCCCTTACTTGAACAAAGGTTATCAAAAGACACACAAACACCCAACAGATGAGCATTATAGCTCCAAGAGCAGATTCGTGAGCTGGAAATACTGATACCAGATCGAAAATGAGGTTACCAAGATGAACCTCAGTTGGAACCATGAAAATAAAGCTAGATAAGAGAATGTATGAGTTAAGGACCAACTTACGTGGAATAAAAATGGAGTTTGGCTAGCTTGGCGAAGAACAGGATCCAAACCCTAGCAGAGCTCTGTTGGAGAAAAGAGAAAGTGAGGGAAGGGGAACTATTTTGCGAGACTAAGCAGAATGAGGAAACAAGTGGCTGTAAGGGGTCTTGGGGTACCCTATGAGCTAGTCTTAGGCCCAACAGTTAAGGCTAGGCCCTTAAACATTTATGACAGAAAAAGTGGGCCTTACATCACATATTTTTTAGGGACTAAAAATATAATTAAGCTTATTTTAAATTTATAATTTATAAAGTCTAGAGATATCTATAAGAAACTATAAGGATAGTTTTTTTTTTCATATTAAATTTGTGAGTAAATTATGAGACTTAATAATACGTCTCATTACACAATTTTTAAATTCATATCAACATCGTCTCCCTATTTTTATAGTTCTTAGTTGATTATTTCTTTCATTACAAATGTAGTAAATAATTTTTCCTATCACATTGGCGTAGTTAAAAACTAATGACATGACAAATATCTTGGGGATCCGTGGACACAATGACAACACGCATAAATCATGCACTTATCATGTCTGGACCTAATTAAGAACTTGAAAAATAGTGAGATGGAGGATATTCAAATTAACAAAAGGAAATAAATTATGTAAAAATCTTTCACATGTTTTTATTTGCTAGTTTTTTATTTTAACGAAAGAAAAAGAATTAAAAAATATTCTCCTATAAATTTATTTTCATGTTTTACAAAATCTACAATTTTGGTGCTTAAAAATTTTCGCATCCATTAGAGATTTAGAATCTTCAATTTTTAGGTTTTCCTAACTTTATTCAACTTTTTGATTTAGTTATCCATATGTTTGTAATAAATTAGACATGACTTGAAAAATAAGAAAAAAATATATGTGGGAACATATGGTGTTTAATGTAACATCTCATTTTAAGAGATTAAAATTAATAAAATAGGACGCTTCTTTATAATATTCAAAGCAGTTATTCTAATGTATAAAGTATATTAATATAGTTCTACAAAAGATAGGACTATAAAAAACATATCATTTGTACAAACTAACTAAATCAACAAGCTCTATACAAAAAATTAGTCAATATTAAAGCTCCTTGAAACCTTTACCTATTCTAACTGATAGCTCCTCATACTCTAGATGTTTCTCTACACCTGCAACTTCATTTGCTCTCACCAAATAGATGATCATCACAAAAGAAGAGACAAACAACACAAAACACACAAGGTAGCTAGTGTATAAAAGGATTATTCATAATTATATGTAAATATGTCAAAAACCTACAAATATGGTATAAAATATATCTATGTTTATAATCACACAAGTAGTTGGCACTAAACTCAATTATCAGGATACTTATCTTTCATATAGAGTACACAAGAGGTGTGAACCTGTGATGGTTACTAAATTTTGTAGAGTCTGGCCATAAGGAGTCACCACCCAACCACACACAAGATTAATCTCATTCATGCTTAGGATCCAATACGTCCCAAGGCTTGGATCTCTTGCTACTCTCACCACATAACTCATTCTACTATACTTGAATATAAATGATTATTAGAGTTTAGTACCACTTCCCTAGTCATTCTCCCATATCAAGACATATATAAACAATACCACCACAACCATCACCACCAGGAAATCCTCCATGAAATTCCTTAAACATCATTGTACTATACCTAGGCAGTTAGGACTAGTATGGCTAACTACCTTGCCCAAACCGCCAACGTATAGTCCTAGAATAAAAAGGAACAATTGGTTAACTACGCAAAATGATGACACATACATAACGGCTAACGTTGCCTACTTCCAAAATAACGCATGAGTAAAAGTCACCCACTCCAAACTTAGGAAATAACAGTTGGGCTTCTGATATCAGATTATAAGCTTGGAACTTGGGCCTAGCCCAGGCCCATTCAAAGCCTGAACATTAGCCCAATGCAATAAAGAAGGGCCCAACCCATAAGAAGGGTAAAACATAGTTAATGGCTCTATAATACATGTGGACCCCAACAATTAAAGATACGTTTTCATTAATTTACTAATATGTGATTTGACTTTTTAGAGCCTTTGCTGACTTGATCGTCAGAGTCCTTTCCGCAGGTAACCCCCTAAGGGTCCAATCCGCCAACACTAAAAGAAGATGCATCTAAACCAAGGAGTAGCCATCTCGAGAAGTTAGTGATTGGGGTAAGATATGATTTGTGCTCCCTGATATTTTGTTATTGTTTCCACAGAAACAATTGGCGCCCACCGTGGGGTCCGAGTTAGTATCTTACCATAGTAATCCGAGAACTTGCAAGGATGGTTTCCACACGTAGCAGAACTGGAATTTCAAAGGAACCTGAGGCAGGACCAAGCATGCCTGCAAGCAACAACCTGAATTTGGCCGCTATCCTGGAAGGGCAGGCCAAGATGCAACAAGAGCTCACTGACTTTAAGAAGCGCAATGTTGGTGAGATGGAGGCACTAAGACAGAAGAACTCGAGGCTGAGAAAGAAGATAAAAGCTAATCCCACCCAGAAGGGGAAAGGCAAGGAGGTTCAAGAGGACTCCAAAACCCTAGTACACCAAACTAGTGAGGAGGGAAGTGAATATAATCCTACCCCACACACTTTCACCACCACCCACCACACGTCCACCATATCTGCCCACCATGCAACCACCCACCACACGCCCACCCTCCCCGCAAACCACCCAACTACTCATCATCCACCCACCCCACATCATTACACCACAACCTTCCCCACCATCATCTGACACCCCATACTAGCGCATCCACACAAACGTTGCCATCCCTTTGTTGATGGCATCCCCACCACCCCTCTTCCCACCCAGTGGGAATCCTTCACGCTGGAACGATACGTCGGGTACAAAGACTCCAACGAGCACCTTAAAATGTATGTTACCCATGTTGCCTTATAGACAAGTGAAGATGCCATTATGTGCAAGGCTTTCCCCACCCCCTAAAAGGACTAGCCCTGGAATGGTTCTCCTCCTTGCCCCTTACTCCATCGATTATTTCGACACTCTCTCCCATCTCTTCGCCACCCATTTCGCAGGAAGCCACCCTCGCGAAGCCACACCTTTGTCCTTCCTCAACGTCAGACAGGAAAAAGACGAGATGCTAAGGGCCTTTATAGACCGCTTCAGAAAAGCTGCCCTCCGAATGCCAAACTTAACCCAGGAAATGATCTTACAATGCATGGCCCTCACACTTAAACCCAGCCCATTCACCGATAACATCTATCTCCGACCACCGGCCTCTATGCACGAACTCAAGTTGCGTGTCGCCGATTACATACGTATGGAGGAAATGAAAACCCTACGCACCAAATTCTGTACCGACTACACGCCCTCAGTTCCTAAAATCGACAAAACACCCTCAAGATCATACTCTAGGCCTAAAGAGCCTAGACCACCCCAATTTTCGAGATACGTCCCCCTAAGCGTTCCCTGGTCCCGCCTCCTAAACGAAGCCCTGCAAGCGGACCTTATCCCTCCACCCCGCAAAACCCTCAACCCACCCAACGCGGACATGACCAAATATTGCAAGTACCATCGCAACAATGGCCATACTACATACGAGTGTAAGGCGCTACAAGATACGATTGAAGAGTTGATACGCATTGGCCACCTGCGAAGATTCCTCAAATGCATTTTATGATAATATTTGAGTTAGCATTTAATCGAAAATGGGTCAAACAATGTAAACAATTCAAATAATATCATGAAATGCGCTTGAAACGTTAGATAAACTTAACAAAATCTGGTTAAAAGGACTAAATCCATACATTTCTAAAAATAAAAAACTAAATTGGTCAAAAGTTTCAAAGATGGATAAATTTCAAATTTCACTGAAATTTGGGAGACAAAAAGATATTTAACCCAAATGAAATTCTAATCAATCATTCAAAAACAACGTTGATGCATGCTTATGCTTCCACCAAACAAATAATAGACAAGCGGCGAATGACTAAAGAAGGCTGGAATTTATGTATGTTCTGTATTTTAATAAAATCCAATACCATGACTAAGTTTCTAATAATTAAATATATAATCCGCCGGTTACTAAAAAAAATTATACAAAACAAAATGTACATTTACTAATTACATAAAGGTAATAACAAAATATTTATATAATTATATACATTATATACCACAACACTATTAGACTACGTTTTTATCCTAATAATAATAATAATAATAATAATTAAATTGTTTATTTTTATGAAAATTCAGATTTTATCAAGTAAAGAAAATACATTGAAATAAATTTCCCAAACGTAATATTTAAACACCAAATTCCCAAATTTGTCTCTACAACGATAATATAAAACAATTTACCAACCTCAAAATTTCTATCTACAACAATTATAATATATTATGTCACCTTTTGCTAAAAGTCAAATCGCTCATGCTTTGAATACCCATACATGAATATCATCAAACACCCCTTACATGCCTAAAAATCCAATCATGCAAGACCATCCGGAAATCATCCCAGATATTCCTAATATTTTATACATGTTAT
>Ga0209389_1004635_pt1 | contig 11509 bp, 6 predicted proteins | sample CowpearedBW_FD_187526 | JGI IMG/M metagenome (GOLD analysis project Ga0209389, IMG submission 187526) | Root nodule microbial communities of legume samples collected from California, USA - Cow pea red BW (SPAdes) (version 2) | ecosystem: Host-associated > Plants > Roots > Nodule | place: USA... | reverse complement strand
GTTAAACAGGGGAACCGATGTAATATAACTGCTCTGTGCAGAAAACCTATTTTTTTTTTTATTTTTTTTTTAAAAATGGGTATTACATCGGGTGTGTTGGGGAACCGATGTAATATAGTTCGCAGAAATTTCAAAAATGCCACCGCGCACTGTACTACATCGTTTTTCGTGTAACTGATGTAATATCTTATTGTAATATACCATTTCTGCACTAGTGAATTGAGGATTAAGTAGGTTAAAAGCTTTGGAAGAGATGATTTTGCTAATGAAATATAGCTTAGATAATGGTAAAAATTAACATTATCAATATGGTGTGGTGTTTGGGTGCTCTTAAGAGAGGATGGGCCAACTCTCAAGCAAAGGTGGCGAGTGGAAATCTAGAAGGGTGTTTTAGCCATTGGTGACCTAAGTGAGTAGTATGGCACAAAATTGGCAGCATAACTTAAATCAAAGGTAATTTTTACATCGGGAAGACGCCTCTATTTATAGCCTAAGAAACCCTAGAGGTGTTTCACAAAATGAAGAGCAAAAGCCCTAATTCTACAAACTTGGAGGCCAAGGCAAAATTCTCTGCATTAGGAGGACGACATATGGCCACTAATCCCCATTAGGAGCATGATACATGGCCACTAATCCTTTCCAATAGGACGAGGACACATGGCAATAGCATGTGTCTCACAAAAGACAACAACTTTCAGACCACTCTAGCCCAAGACCCATAAGCTTCTAGAATCCCTCCCCTTATGTACGCATTAGTTGAACCTTCTTCTAGAAGGTTTTTGCTCCAAGCTAGGGTTTTTTCCCTAGATCCATTTGTCTCCTTAGGGCCCATATCCTCTAGGTTCAAAACCCTACACTACAACCCTAGACCCAAATACAAGGCCCAAAAGAAACCCCAGACTAATTGGCCCATTATACAATGCCTAAAAGAAAACCCTATACTACTAGGCCAATAATACAAGGCAAAAAATAAACCTAATTTACTAAAAACTCACTAATTGCCCATGATTATAAGAGCTTGGGCCCACCATGCACAAATGACTCCAACTCTTAAGTGTTCTTGGCCATGCATAGGGGGGTATGCCATAAAGTATATGTGAGAAAGAAAAGCAAAGTTAATGACATGGTCTGATTGGAATAACGGTTAGTTATAGGAGAGAAGAGGAATGTTTTGCTATTATTAGTATCAGGTGTGGAGAGAAAGGAGTTGGTTTTGTTATATTGTTGAATAGAGAACCTTGTTGCTTACTTTAAAGAAAACTAGCTTTGGGAGTAGGATAAATAATCTTGCTGTATTTTCTTCTTAAGAAAATAAATCTTAGAGTTGTCTTATATTTCATTCACCTATTCTCTTTTGTTGCTTGTTTTGTGGTGGGGATCTGTATCAATTGGTCTAACCTGCCATATATCCTTCATCAATAACTGAATGTAACCAAAGAAGAAAGGGAACAGGGAAAAACAATATAACTAGAATATATATTTGCAATGGAATCGTGGGTTGATGTTGTTGTAATGAAGGAGATTTGTCTTCAAATGATTCATAATTGAAATGCGATATAGAAATAATAAGGAAGAAAGTTGAGGATAATCAATTGAACTTGATAAAGCTTATGACTCACAACTTTAGCAAAAGTATAAACATGGACGAAGAGGGAACAATTGGTTCAAAAGCTCCGAAAAACATGAAGAACTGTGGGAGGATCTCGTCTAGGTTGAAATCCTTAGAAAAGGATGATCTAAATGAGTTTCGTTAATCAGTGAAAAGAATATAACTGTCAATGTTTAGTGGGGAAGATTCTGCGGGCTGGATATCAAGAGGTGAGGTCTATTTTAAGGTACAATAAAATAGTGAAGTCATGAGAGTGAATCTTGCTCAACCATTCATGGAAGGAGGAACTATACACTTCTTCAACTCTCTATTGAATGACTACATTAATTTGACACAGGATGAAATAAAGAAAAAGTTCTTGGATAGGTACGGTGCAATGGGAGAAGGAAGAGTCTTTGATCAACTGATGTGAACCTTTGAAGGTTGGTAGGATCTAGATCAACCCCTCAAGATGTTGGAAACATGACACCATTGCTTGAAGCTCCATTAATGGCTAAAGCAATAGAAGAAACAATATGCACCATGGGCTAGACTAGAATGTGAAGTGGGAAACACAAACATGAAAGGAAATGAAATAAAAAAGGTATTAAAGGAAGAGAAATGGTAAGAACACGCTAACTTCAATTCAAGAAACAAAGGATAAGTGCAAGATGATTCATCTTTCAAGATAACAACCCAAAGTAAGAGAAGAGAAAACTTTAACTTTAAAATGCTTACAAAGAGACTTCTATTTATAGTTGAGGAGCTTGTCCTAAGGAAGAAAAGGAAAAATATTTGGATAGTTAACTTTTCTAAATGATAAATCTTTAGTCGCTTCAAATTTAGTTTATCCTAGGATAGGCAAATGAACTTCAAATGATTATTGAACAAGCTTTGTGCATTGGAGGAAATCTCTATAAAATCTACTTACACATATGCTAAAATGGACTGAAAATGGTATGTAAATGCATGTATGCAAGGTGTTTGATGAAATGCCTAAAAAAACTAAAATGCAGGTAAGGTGTTTGATGAAATGTCAATGTGCAAGAATCACTCACTACTCTAACTCCATATAACATAGAAATTGAAATCACACAAAATGATCAAGTAAATCGTAAATTCCCAATTTCTGAACCCTAGTTTAACGAAATTAACCGTCAAATGCACGAATGGGAAATTAAACATAACAAATCACGAATTTTATGTAGAAATGCCTCGAATACAACACGTATAGTATCAAAATTGGATTAAAAATGAAATCAAGCATAAGAAACAAAAGAACATGGAATTAGCAAATGAAATTAGATGAAACAGTGTGTGCGTAAATGTTTTGTAGAGCTGAAAGTCACGAATGCAGACTTAATTGCTTGAGCATATGATTCTAATCAAGAGACACTTGATAAGAGTTAGATGATTGTGCATATTATGGAATTCAACATGTTTATAGATTGAATCGAATAGTAAAATGAATCAACACAACTCAAACACTTAAAGCTCATACGTGAATCAGTTTAGCAAAGAAAAAAAACTGAGAAATTGAGAAATGGAAAGAAAACTTACAAAATTGAGAAATCGAATATGAAGACAAAATTTAACTCAAAGTAACAATGGAAACATGTTTACAATTGGGGAAACTTACAAAAGTACAAATGAGGAAAAATCTTGGTCCAATGTTTATTGTGTAGTCACTAATCCAAGCAATCCAAGAAAATATGCAGAAACACAACAGAAACAGAGAAGAGAAAATAAGAAAAATGTGTGGTAGTATAGGAGCGTAGAATCAAGAATGAATGAATGGTGTGTAGTGTGGTGTGTATGATTGGTGTTAGAACGTGTGCATGTGTTGTTGCATCTACATCATTTTTCAGCCCCTAAGACTGCCTATTACAGGTTGCATTAACCGCTAAAAGCTCCCTTCTAACACTAAGCTAACTCCTAACTAGATTAATTAACTAACTCATCTTAACCAACCACCTAGGTAGCAAGTTGTCCAACTGTAGCTACTCCTTGGATCAAGTCACCTAAGGTGTATCCTTGTGTCCATTGGAGCTCCTTCACCTCCTATAGCAAGTAGCACAACCAGCTGGTTTTGACAACTCATCTCTAATTCCAATTCCAAGCCTTTCACGTGCATCCTCCAAGGGTAACTTTTGGTTTGGTTCCTTTCAACCCTTCATCTCAGCAGCAGCTCCCTTTGGTGTTAGGAATGACTTTGAAACATTGCCAAGTTGGCCTTTTTGGATTCAGAATTTGCAAAGTAAGTAAACAAATGCAAAAGTACAACTAAAATCACAAACTACACTATATTAGTTAAATATACAAACATCAATTAAAATCTAAAATTCAATGTAGATATGAACCAATTTTTCATCCTTTCAAGGTTAGCACAAGTGTAATTAAGTGCTCCTAAGCTTTTCCCATAGATGCCATGTCAATTGATGTCAATTGTGAAAAGTTAACTATTTAGCAAAAATTCAACTCAGTAGCATTTTCATGAAATTTTGTTGATTCAGATTCTCCCATGGCTTTCTCTGACCTCTTGAATGCTATCCTTGAATCTTTTATCCTCATTATACTAAAAAAAATATCCAAATTGATGTTAGTCACACTAAGACTCTTCCTAATGACTCTTAAACTAGACCATAAACTCTAGTCCTAGGTCTATTTATGTAAACTAAGATGCAATTAATCTAACTATGCTTCTATCATGTATGCTAAACTAGACTATCCTAATAGTACTTCTAAAGTTTACACTAAAAATGTACTTAAAAAGATCTAATTAAGCTACTTTTGTAACACTGGACTAAAAACCTAACTAAACTAATTCTAAGCTAATAACTCCTAATTAACATCTTAAACCTACCAAAAACAACACAATTAGCTAAGAAAAACTCTAGAGATAAGGGACTTATCAGTAAACAAGAGTTAACTTCTCTAATCATGTTTATCTAAGTTAATCCCTTGAAATTGGGGAGTTACATGTATTAGTTCCTAAAATCTAGGAAATGCATGATGAAGTGGTTAGATACAATGAATGAGAGCCTAAGGTGGGTTGAGAAATGTCAAGGTACAATGAAAGAGAGCCTAAAGGAAGGAGAAATTAACTAGATATATTGAAGGGGAGCCTAAGGTAGGTGAATGCATCTATAAACTTGGAATACTCCTAGTTTCTAGATTCATCCTTCCTTCCCTCAAGTTCTAATCTTCTCTCAAATTATTATTTATTTATATATAGTTCCTTTAATCTCTTCTTCTAATGCTTTGAGTTTCCCACTCGTGAGCCTTCCATGATACTTCTCTTTAATTTCTTCTTCTTTATTCTCTTTAGCCATGCTTCATGTTTGAATTCCTTATTTCTCATGTTCTCTTTCTTCAACAAGCTCTTCATCATCTTTATCCACATCATCAACTAATGACCCTTCATTAGACAAATACCATGGAGGACTACATAAGTCAGTTTGAATGCTGAATTGCATAACTACCCAAGCTTGGTGAAGAATAATATTTCTTGTATTTCTCTTATGCATGAATATTGAAATGGGTAATTAGCCAAGAAGGGGGATTGAATTGGTTTTATAAAATTTTGGTTACTTTTGAAAACTTAAAACACCTTTGAATTGAATCAGATCAACCACGAGATGAGAATGCAAATGCTACTAGACTGCACACTTTCAATTGATTAAAAATGGGACAACAGGCTGATTTCATTAAACTGTTAATAGTGTAGTGTAAATCAACAAATGAAAATATCATAATAGTCTATTGAAATACTAGGAATTATGCAGAATTTCAAATTTACAGTTTAACTAAAAAATAGCTTGAAAGACTTATCAAGATTAATTCAAATAAGCAATACATATATGAGCCAAGCCTTAGGTCGTGCCAAAACACACAAGAATAGTTAAAATATTATACAATTCAAAATTCTTGAAACTTTAAAGGCTTAAATACATTTTTGGTCCCAATTTTTGTAACCTTTGTTTCCTTTGGTCCTCATTTTTTCGAAATGTTTAAAATGGTCCTAATTTTTGTAATTTGTGTTCAATTTGGTCCTTTTTGCAGATGCTGTTTAAATCGTTAACAGAAGTGAACAGTAACTGTCACGTGTCACTCCGTGGTTTTTTTAATTTTTTTTAATTTTTTTAAAATTTTTTTATTTTAAAAACAGTTGTCCACGTGTCAAGCCAACATTGTGACACGTGGCAGTATCTCGTGGCTTATATTCAATTTGGTCCCAATTTTCGTTAATTTTGTTCAATTTAGTCCTAATTTTCGTTAATTTTGTTCAAATCAGTCCCAATTTTGCTCCTCTCCAAATTGACCAAATTTAATTTTTATATAAGTGTTGTACTGAATCATTTAAAAAATAATGAAGAATTTTTTTTCTAACTTTAAAAACAATGAAGAATTTTTCCTCTAATTTTAAACTAACTTTAACCCTATTTTGTAAATGTACCAAAAATCACCCATGTATAATAGCTTCCCTCCAAAAATATAGTTAGGTTCGGTATAAAAATAATGAAAGAAATATTTAAAATAAATGGGGATTTTAATAAAAATAAAATTTTGAATAAAATTTTCGTTAATTTTTTTAATTTGGTCATTTTGGATAGAGACAAAATTAGGACTGAATTGAACAAAAATAAAGAAAGTTGGGACTAAAGTGAACAAAATTAACAACAATTGGGACAAAAAAAAAAGTCACGAGATACTGCCACGTGTCATAATGTTGGCTTGACACGTGGACAACTTTTTAAAATTAAAAAACATTTAAAAAAATAAAAATTAAAAAAAGCACGGAGTCACAAGTGGCAGTTACTGTTCACTTCTGTTAACAATTTAAATGGAGTTTGCAAAAAGGATCAAATTGAACACAAATTACAAAAATTAGGACCAATTTAAACAATTCGAAAAAATGAGGACCAAATGAAACAAAGCTCACGAAAATTGGGACCAAAAAGGTATTTAAAACATAAATCAAGAGAGAAGTGATAGAGTCAAGCACAAGGACACAAAGTTTTTATACTGGTTCACTCAAATCTGAGCTACATCCTATTTGTCAAGGCAACCCGAGCCTGACTTGCACTATTTCAAAAGATTTACACAATCCACAATATTACACTTTTAAAATAAGCAAAAACACAAACTAAGACTCTTGAATCCCATAAGAATCTTGAAAAGCACAACAAGATCACACTTGCATACCTGGAAAACCACTAAGCAACACCTAGAAACCTGAGAAAGATCAAAATTGAATGAATGCTCTCCCAAGCCAACCAAACCTCTTTCTCCAAGTTCCTAAACCAAGCAAAATTTCTTCAAGAAAGATCAAAGATCAATCACCAATAGTTGCACTTTTGTAAGATCTAGAGAGAAAGAGAGAGTTTTTCCCAAAATATTGAATGATTTCGCGCTCAAAATGACAAGTCTCCCCTATTTCTTTAAAAAAACCTGAATTTATAGCCAATCTATTAGCTTATTCAATAAGTTGATTTTTCCATTCAATCTGTTGATTAAGTGAAATCAGCTGATTAAAAAATAATTCAACTGGTTGAATATGTACCAAATAAAACTATTGTAGCAAACCATTTAACATGTTAAAAACCAATTCAACAGGTTGAAAGACACCAACCAAACCCTAGACATCTATATAATGCGAAATGGTCTACATTATGAGCACCAATCTTCAAGCTTTGTGTTCTTCATGTAAAACTCAAATTCAGCACACACTCCAAGCTTGATCAACATATGAAACTTTAAGTCTTCACATCTTCATCAATTTAAGATAGTTTCATCACGTTCCAATACAATATTGGCTTCGTGTATCTTCATCAAATCTTCAAGCAACAAATCATTTGTGCTAACATTATGGACTTCGTGATGATATTAAAGCACGAATATGTAGTCTACACGTTGCGCATCCTATGGCAAGGGGTAGATTGATGAGTGTTGCCAAAGCTATTAATGTAGAGTTGTCAAGACCTCACAAGAGGTGTCTCCCCCTGTAAAATCACTTTGAGATATATAACGAAATGTTACCAAAATTTTGTGCCATCATTCTTGTCCCATGTGGTATCCTCTAGCCACCCTTCTCTAGAGTTGGCCCAACCTTTCAAGAGAACCATCAAACACCTTGTTAAGACTTTTGCAAGTGTACCAAGTCATGCAAGTAATAAAAATGGTAAGTCCAAGTATCGTTTTCCCATGAGAATTGCGTTTGTTTAGTTAACTAGGTGTACTTACTAATTCAAGCATTAAATGTAACCATAGATTAATTCGAAACAAGTGAAAACATAAATATTTCTAAACTTTAAAGTGATAAAATAACCAAGGCAAAGACTCATTGGGGTTGGAATTCATGACCAAAACTCTAAGCAATCATCTCACAATATATATCTCTCATCTACTCAAGCATTGACATCAAAGGTATTCAAGCCCTAATCCCTTAGGGGCATGTTTTGAACTTTTATGTAAAAACACTAATCCCTTAGATGTTTAAACACAAAAGAGACATTAAAAACGATGTCTAGAATGACCAAAAGCTTTGGTTTATGTCTAGAACCAAACCTCTAGGTTGTTCTATCCATCTAGGGTTCCAAAACACTTTGCAATGATTAGATACCACAAAAACGCATAAATATTCCATCATGCACGAAAATAATGTAGATAGAACACAAAAGCAGTGAAAGAGATTCTATTGCATATATGAAACTACAATGAATTTAGGTACATTACATTCAACCCCAATGAAATGTAGTTTAGCTACTCCTATACATCTAGAGCACAAATGGAGTTGGAATGGTAGAATGAATGAAGAAAGATGAATCCTTTAAGCTCCAAAAGTGTCTCTGCCTTCGTCTTGAGTTTTAGTAGTGTTCCTCCCACCAAAACTGCGTTTCTGTTTGAGTCTCGACACTTTTAATGTTTAAGCAAAAACTAAAACTCGCTGAGCCAGCATATATTCTCGCTGCGCTAACAAGCCTTCCTCGCTGGGCTAGTGAGTCTTGGTCGCTGGGCGAGCACGTCTAGGTAGTTGGGCGAGTGACTCAGGCAGCTACTAGTGATTTTTCTTCAATCTTCCATTTTTTTCTACAAAAGTCCACAAACATCAAAGTAAACCTGCTTTTTGAATAAAATAACAAAATCCTAAATTATTTCATGGGATTAACACAAAAAATACATGAATAAAAGTCAATTAAGAGCTTCTAAGAAGTGTAAATAATAGGTAATTATCACACTTATCACACCTCCATCACACCATAACATCATCCAAACCGAGACACTTCTTCCTTTTCCCAATTACTTTCGCACCAACCATCCAGTTATAAACTCATCTTCATGCTTTGGCCCAATCTAGCTTGAATAGGAGGCTATCATTTATGCCTCAATTTACTTTCTTGCACATAATCTCAAATTATGGAACAATTCTTTAGTTTGTATTAGTTATTAATTATGCAGTTATTTGGTATTGCACGAGTCTCTTGGGAAATGATATTCCAGTAAATTTGGTTCGCTTATGGCACATGAAATGTGGCAATATAAACTTTAGAATTCTCTCAAAGAAGAACAAACAACGTATTGTAAGAGGTTTGAATTATTTGTCACTTAATGATAATCTCGTTTGTGAATCATGTGTAAAGGGAAAACAAGTTAAAATTTCTTTCAAAATTATACATGATATTTTGACACAAAGACCTATTGAGTTGATTCTTATTGATATGTTTAGACTAACAAGGATTGAGTGATGAAGACATGACTACCACATCCAGCACCATGGAAGCCATCCCAAGGAGAATCACAAGAAGCATGACAAAAGGGGAGGCCTTTCCATCTCTATCCTTATTTAGCATTTCTCCAGTTTGATTTCCATGAAGTTGGCTTTGTTGACTCCTCTTAGTTGACTTGTTGACCTTGACCTAGGGTTGACTTATTAACTTAACTTAAGCCAACATGTTAATACATATTTATTTGTTTTGTAGGACAATTAAAGAGGTAGCGCACATGGAGACTAGTTGTCACATGTGGAGAGCACATGTGGAAGAAAGAGAATGAGTAAGGCACTCTGGAAACATCTAGAATGAGGGACCACATGACTTGGTCAAGGATCCACCTTGAAGGGTTCTAGAAACATCTAGAACATGTTCTGCATGACTTGGCTGAGAAGTCTTTCTAGAAGGCCTTAGTGTGCACCATTTGACCTACCTTCTAGATTATAAGGTTTATTATTTGCATTGTAATCCTTTTGAGACTTATGGCTTTTTACTTAGAGACCCCTAAACACTTCTATATAAGGGGTACTCTACTACTTGTAAAAGGGTTGATCATTTTGGAATTTATATACACCTTTGTCTTCAACCTTTGTAAGAGTATCTTCCTTTGAGAGTGAGACTTTTAAGCCTTATCTTGAGCTAGACTCAAGTGACGACACTTAACACTCATCTTCAAGGTTCCATGGCTTTTGCCAAGCCTTGTAGTGGCGTGATTCTCACATTTTTCCATTCCTTCTCTTTCCATTTTCATGTTTCACTTCTCTTTGTTTTAATTCGGCAATTATGTTCCCTTTCATCTTATGATTTTGCTTTATGAATCAATCATTTGCCCTTCTTCTTTAGAGCCTTTTGAAGTGCACTTTCACATCTAGGTAACTTGCTATCTTAATGTCTAGTGGGAATCTTCATTAGGTTTTCTTAATCAACTATCACCATATTCTTAATCTTAAAAGGAATCAAGTTAATCCTACATCATTGAGTCTCTAAGTGACATAACATATGGCCTAGTAATTGTAGATGACTAGATTAGATGGACATGGGTTAAATGCTTAAGACATAATGATAGGTCTTATAAAGTCTTTTTGTGAGTTCGTGAAACAAGTTCAAAATGAAAAAAGGCCTAAAAATTATTTATGCGAAAAATGATCATGGTGGGGAATTTAAAATGAAAATATTTTTATGAACTTTTTGAAACCTTTGGTATTACCTATAACTTTCAACTCTAAGAACACCACAACAAAATGATATTTTAGAGATGAAAAATAGAGCTTTTTAAGAAATGACAAGAACAATGTTAAATGTGAATTCTATTCCTAAACGCTTTTAAGCATAAACAATTAGACAACTTGTTATATACAAAATAGAATTTATATAAGACCCTTTCTCAAAATAAATCTCTATGAATCGTGGAAAGATAGAAAACCCAACATTTAATATTTTCATTCATCTAGTATACAATGTTTTATATTAAAGACAAAAGATAATTTACGGAAATTTAAATCCAAAAGTGATTAAAATTATTTACCTGGCCAGTCAAAGACGTCCAAAGTGTAAGTAATAAAGGACGTGTTATAAACTATTATTTTCCTTTATTTTCTTCTTTTTTTTTGCCCATCTTTTATATATATAATATAAAAAATAATTATTTTACTTGGTCAATAGAATATTAACCAAGAGCATTTATTATCTTAAATAAATCATTAAAATATACCTATACGATTAAATGATGGAAATATTTTAATACACGACTTTTAAGATCATAAATAATTTTAACTGGTAAAAAAGGAAATTTATTAAATTTAAGTATCTGCTCCATTAACCAATATACACTTAATTAAAACACCCACCAACATTTACATCTGACAATGTCCAATGCTCCTTTTCTACATTTCTTCTAGAAAAAAGAAAAACAAAATTTAAACACATTATTTTTTTATTACATTTTATTGGTTTGGTAGCAGCACTTCATATCAAGAGAAGCCTAGTCTAGCCAAGAGTGAGCTCCAAATCAATATTATTGGCTCCACCATTTATTCTTGGCTTGTCAGCCTTCACTATTTCCCCGTTACCACCCTCGAACCGTCTTGGCTCATGGCTTAAAATTGGTTTCCATAATGTAGCTGGGTTGACCAAACCCACATGTGACATTGGC
>Ga0209389_1004631_pt1 | contig 11515 bp, 5 predicted proteins | sample CowpearedBW_FD_187526 | JGI IMG/M metagenome (GOLD analysis project Ga0209389, IMG submission 187526) | Root nodule microbial communities of legume samples collected from California, USA - Cow pea red BW (SPAdes) (version 2) | ecosystem: Host-associated > Plants > Roots > Nodule | place: USA... | reverse complement strand
CCTCGCCTGTAGTATAAACATCCAAGTCTCTCACTTGGACCCTGACACGCACGCAATCACCATACTATGGACTCCTCGCCCAATAGTAGCCGACGGGAACATCATAGTTCCTTGCCCATCGTGCGCCCAACACATGCAATCACCATACTAAGGACTCCTCGCCCAATAGTAGACGACGGGAACTTAACCAGTTCTATGTCCATCATGTGTCCAACCACCGAGCACATCCCAGACCCCTAATGGACTTAGTCCTTCAAGCCCACACATCACAACACATGCATATGCAATCCAACCATGGTATAACAACCAAACACACTCACAAGCACATAGAAACATAGTAAATAGCATAAACCTGCTTAGACTAGGGACTCCTCGCCCAAACTAAGCTCTCAACCTTGCCAGGGCTAACCCAACTCGCCTGGGCGAGCTTAAAACAGAAACCATACCACGTTATCTCGCTTAGGCGAGATACTCTCGCCTAGGCGAGGTCATCACTCGCCCAAACACCCATCTCCAACTCGCCTGAGCTAAAACGCAAACAAAACATCACACATGGTCACGACGTCTCGCGTAGGCGAGGTCATCTCGCCTAGGCGAGTTCCTGGTTCGCTCAAAACCCATTAACCCTCGCCTAGACGAGAAGTCGCACTCAACACGCGCAACTTCAACACCATCTCGCTTAAGCGAAATCATCTCGCCTGAGCGAGTGTACGTGTCGCTCAAATCCAATCCTCGTCGCCTGAGCGAGACGCTCATACAGCAACAGGGTTTACGTCCCTGCTAATTTCGCCTAGGCGAGCCTGGCTCGTCTGAGCGAGAATTACAGGTCCATACATTGATACGCACAAAACAGCAGCACACCAAACATCAATTTGTATCCCAATTCACACCAGTTTTGTGTACCAGTATTTCAACAACACATATGCATAATTTTTAGATTACCTTTGGTTCCCAAAACGCCAAGTACACACAGATAAATCATATCCAAAGCATAATCCCATTATAGTCATACATTTGAGTCCAAAATTCCATTACAATAGTACCCAACCCATAAACCCCGAAATTCATCTCATTCAACACGAAATTCATCAAACACAGGCTATACCCAAATCAAGTACGACCTAAAGCATACAATTTCAGGTTCAGCTCCCCTAACCTAGATTATTGGATGAAAGATTAAGATGAGGGATCCTTGATTCGCACTCTCCCTCTTAGTCCAGTCCTTGTACCCTCACCACTCTTCTCACACTCTCCAATTCGTGTTTCTCACAAAAGTCAATTTCCAGCAATGCCAAAACCCTTTAAGGTGTGTGTTAAAAATAAAACGAGTTTGGGCTTAGGGTGGGTTTTAATTCCTCTTAATATCAATTATTTGATAGTTTTTCCAACCCTCTTGGCTGCCCTCATTCTGCTAGGTTCTTTACCCTTCCACATTCACTCCCATCCAAGTTTAATAAAAAAATAAAGGTTAAGTTCTGTCTACCAAGGTTTGAACCCATAACCTTCCACCCACAATAACAAAGCATACCCACTACACCAAACCACATTTGGTGATATACACAATCAAATCATAAGTTTACAATACCAACCACCTACTCATACATATTCTTAAAAATTAATAACAAAACAATCACACATAATTGACATACTTAGGACTTAAACCCAAGTCCTCTCACACAATCAAAGTACTCTCAACCACAATTAATGCCATAAAGACGTCTTTTACCCGCATTTATTTATTAATTAATTAATTATTTAATTAATTAATTTTCCCGGGTCTTACAATGTGCACTATCCCTGTTCCCATACTTGCCCCAAGACCTACCTTGTCATCATTTTCGTCTTCATTTAAAATACTAAAGTACTTCGTTTATTAATTAAATAACTTAAAAGATTATATATATATATATATATATATATATATTATTCTTTTAGTCGTAACCTTTTCTTTTCTCTTGGTACACAACTTTTCATCATATCTTCCAATTAGAGTTGTTCTATATCCACAAAGTTCAATCATATTTCAAAGGTACTTTTCCTCTTACTAAAACCTTGATTACACTTTTTTTTTTATTCTGTGTGACTATGTTCAAATGGTATATTATCAATTTCAGTGAATCAAATAGTTGTTAGGTCTTACATTTGATTATTTCTACTCATTTATAATATTTTTATTTATTATTTATTTTTTTAGATGATAATGTTTGACTCTCAACTTCAAGTGTTAAATTCTCTATGATTCTTAGTTTTTGTTTCATTTGAAGAATTTTTTGTTTTGTTAAAATAATTATCATTAGCTCTGAACGAGTTCAACTAATTGGATATCTGAGAAGTTTTCTAATTCGATATACTTTCAATCTTGCCATACCCAATTTAAAATTTGTTCCTTTGTGGGATTTAGTTTAATGATATTTCAAATAGTTTAGGGCACATATTTGATCTTTTTTATTTTTTTAATACTTTTATTTGTTGTTTATTTTTATTATGTATGTTTGGGTGATTTTTTTTATACAATTGATTTTATTTTCTAAGTCATTCTTATTAGGAATGGCAAAATGGGTTAAATTGTCAACGTGCTAGAAAAAATATGGGCTAGGTCAGGATATTGAACCTGTCAGCCTGACTTGTTTGTCCTATCATCCCATTAGGTTGTAGGACAGGTTGGCCGTGGGTTGGCCTGTAACCCGTAATTGATAAAGAAAGTGGGTTGGCTCGTGTGGCTTGTAATTTTATAAAATTAAAATCAGTAACCTTGTGGCTCGTGTTGCTCGTATGGGTGTTGGCAAATTAAAAAAAAAGGATGCGACGAAGCCTCATTTGCTCTCTACTCAACCGTGAAGGATGTGCAATAGTGGTGGAAGTACGTGCCGACGTGACCCACGTTGGCAACAACAATGATAAGCCCTTCTCAGTTATCTCATCTCCCTCAACTGAACGAAACAAAGGGACACATTTCAGAATAAAGCATCAGTGATGGAAGAAGAAGTCGGCATGACCCACAAAGGAAGATGGCTAGTGGCAACGAAGTTGAAACCCTCGGCGATGGCAGCAATGATCAACCCTTTTGCTAGTGGCACAACGACAAGTTCGTTCACCTTAAAATTGATTGTTTTCATTTGCTGTGTTGTGTTCTTCTATTGATTTGGGTATATATGCTTTGTTTTGTTGATTTGGGTATTCATTTGGACGTGTTCTACTGATTTGATTTGGTTCTCTATTGGTTTGAAATGCAGTCTATATTAATGTAGTATTAAATTTGAAGTTTTAATGGAACTGTAGTGTATAGTATTGTCAAATTGAACTGCAATGTATATTATGGTTTGAACTTTCCATTTGCATTATAGTTTAGTTTCAATGTTTCAGTTTTTGTTTTGTGTAATAGGAACATCATCATGGATGATTCAATTAACAAGCCTGTTGGTGGGGATATCCATGACAAATCAAATAATGTAACCGTAAATGTGGTTGAACATATTTTGGATAATGAAAGTGTTGAAGCTAATAAGAAAAAGAAGAAGGTATGATCCTCTAATATTTTGAAATTTTTTACTAAGATTACAGTTTGTAAGGATGGATAATAGAGGGAAAAGTGTAATGGTTGTAACGAAAAGTATATAGTTGGTGGTGCAAAATTTTGGACTTCTCATGTAAAGTGTCATGTTGAAAAGTTTACCAAAAGCAACCTCGAAGATGTGGGTCAAATGATGGTGCACATGCAAGGAAAATTGAAAGGCTACAAAATAGACCAAATGGTGTCCCATGAATTATGTGTTAATTTAATTATTCGATGTGGTTTACTATTCAAGTTTGTTGAGTACCCCAAACTTAGGAGTTGGATAAGTTATTTGAATCCTGAAGCAACTATTATTTCTAGGAATACTATTAAGAAGGACATATTGAGAATATTTGGACGAGAAAAGAGCAAGTTGAAGGAAGAGTTGCATAACATTACGAGTAGGATTTTCTTAACTTCATATTTATGGACATCTTGCACTAATGAGGGTTATATAAGTTTAACAGTGCATTATGTTGATTCAAATTGGAAGTTGGGTTTCCCTCCACCTCACACTGGATTTGAGTGGTTTAAGAAGATAAATGAATGTTTGCATCACCGGGAATTGAAAATAAAATATTTTCTATCACCTTCGATAATGCTTCCAACAATGATGTATTGGTGAAAACTTTAAATTGTCAGCTGGTTTTTCAAAATTCATTAATTTGTGATGGAAAGTTCTTTCATATGCGTTGTTGTGCACATATTTTAAATTTGATATTACAACAAGGGTTGAAGGTACTTGGTGATGTTAAAATTAGAGAGCATCAATTATTTTAAGAATTATAAAAGTATAATGATTAAATTTAAAGAATGCCTTCAAAAAATAGAGGATATTGACACATCAAGTGGATTGTGTCTAGATGTTCCTACAAGGTGGAAATCAACTTTTTTTATCTTCAAAGTGTTTTTAAATACCAACAGGTTTTTTCAAATTTTTACACCTAGTTGATGAGAACTACAAGTATTACCCATTAGAGGAGGTATGAAAAAGAGTAGAAAAAACCACTATTTTCTTATTGCCCTTCCTGAAATTACAAATTGATTTCTGGCTCAAGCTATCCTTAATCCAATTTGTACTTTTTCCAAGTTTGAAAAATTCAATGCCTTTTAATGAAAAGTGTACAAGATGGAGTTGAAGTTATAAGAAATATGGTTGAGAAAATGATGGTGAAATTTGATAAATATTGGGATGAATATAGAATTGTTCTTGCATTTAGAGCAATTCTAGATCCAAGGATGAAATTAGTAACATTGGGATTATGCTTTGAAAGGGTTGATCCTCTTTGCTGGGAACTAAAGATGGGGAAGATAAAGGGAAAACTATACATGTTATTCTTTCAATATTGTTCAAAGAATTCAATTTTAACTTTAAAGCGTAAGTAGAGTGAAGTCTTATCCTCATCTTCTAAGCCAAGCCTATTAGAAGTAAGTTATTAACTTGTTCTAATTTATTAATTATTATTGCTCATATAAGTTATTTAGTTTTGTTTATCATGTTAGGAATCACAAAATCGTAAACTTCAACTAAGAGCTAAAATGAGAAAGAATCAACTTGATATATATTTGGACGAGCCCATATTGGATATTCATTTTTCAAAACCTATGGATGTTCTTGAATGGTGGAATTGCGTTGAATGTTGGGACTTGCACTAAGCATTTGAATTACTACAGTCGCATCTTAATCAACATTTAGGATTAGTTATAGGATTCTTAATAAGTATAAAAATTGTATTTTGTTAGCAAATGTGGAGGCAATTATTTATACTTCTAGTTGGAAGCATAGTTTTTGTTATAGTAAATTGTCTATTATAGATGTCATTAATTGTTTTTTAATTTTCATGCAAAATATTTTATATCTTAATTTTTTCTCCAGTTTAATTTCTTTGACGATGACGAAAACAATGACAAAGACAAAAGAGTGGAGGGACTTTGTTCCAAGGGTACCTCTAATGATCCTGAAAATGATAAAGATTGAAATTCGGTGAGTTTAGCGTATTATTGTCTAGTGTACTATGTTCAATGTATTTTTATGTCCTGTATTTGGTAGAGCTGGAAAAGCTGGAAAATTTTATTATGTCCAATGTATTATTTTAATATTGTGCTCATTGTAATAGGTGTTTTGGTTTATATTAATGTCACAAAATATTTTTGTTTAGGTGGAAGATGTTGCTATTGAAGTCTTGCACCTACTCTTATTGAACTACTTTTCAAAGAAGTGTTGCGACTACTGCTATTGAAATAGATGTTTTATTCTTTTATGCATACATTTTGTATAGTGATTTATAAACTATTGAATACATTTTGTATGTTGAACATATTCAATTCATTATGTTGATGTTTTATGTCTTGTGGTTGTTGCTATTGAACTATCAATCATATCATTTTGTGTTATGATGTTAGGCCACGTTAATTGCACATGTAATGAAAAAAAATACATTTTTTTAAACAAAGGACTAGCCAGATGGGCTGACCCGTTAGCCCATCATGAAAAGGTACGAGTTGTGTTTTTTTGGCTCGTATTGTTCAAATGGATTGGTTTGTCTCAACCCATTTTTAACAGGACAAAAACGGGTCGGATTTGCCCGTTTTGCCACCCTTAATTCTTATAAGTGTAATTTTACCATCACAATTGTGTAAAAGGTTTAATTTCCTATAATATAATAATTTAATATCATTGTCATTCCCATTATCCAACATAGATAAAAGTTTAAAAGATAAAAGAATTATTACTAAATTAAAATTATTATTACTTTAATGTTTTTTTTTTCATTTGTGCGAGGTTCAAGCAGTAAATTATAATATTTATGCTTAATTACTCCATTGGTTCCAATTTTGGTTGAAAAGTTTCAAATAGGTCCCCACTTACATTTTTGTTTCTATCAAGTCCAATTTTTTAAAAGTTGACTCAATTAGTTCATTTCCATTATATTGTATCAACGACGTTAAAGACATGTCATGTGTTAGTTCGTCGTTTCTGTGTTTTTTTAGTTTTATTTTTTATTTTTTAAATTTGTTTTTGGTCCATGTGTTAGGTTCGTGCATGCCACATGTCAATGTTACTGATATGGGTCAATGTCAAGTATCATTGTCTTTATTCAATTCGGTCCCTATATATGACTTTCTGATTCAATTTTGTCCCTATATATGACTTTTTGATTCAATTCAGTCCAAATTTATTGTTTCTTAAATGGAACAATGTTGCCACTCTCCAAATTAGGACCAAATTTATCATTTCTATAAATATTATACTGATATTTTTTATTAAAATTAACATTTTAAGATACTAAATTAAATTAATTAAAGTAAGTACATATTAAATTACTTTACTGTTATAACCATAAAAATAATTAAATTTAATTTGTAGATATCAATTATTTAAATTGTTGTATATTTTTATTTTTTTAATTATGTCATAAAAATTGACTTTTAAAATTATTTTCATTTCAAACTTTAATATTTTTAAGTCAAACAAATATTTATTCTATATTTTATTTCATTTTAAGTTAGATAATACTTTGTTATTTATCATATAAATATTATTATATTTATTAAATATATTTAACAAAGAGAGTAAATATTTAGAGCTAGTATATTATTAATCCATATTTTTTATAAGATTAAAAGTAATTTAAGTAAATGAAATCTAATAATATCGTTAAAGATGGTTTAAAAATAATTCCAAAAATATTTAATAAAAAAATAATTTTAATATAAATATCAGTATAACATTTATACAAATAATAAATTTTATTCAATTTGAAGTCGGGAAAAATGCCTCCATTTAAAAAAAAAATATAGACTCAATTGAATAAAAGGTACATATATGTGAACTTAATTAATACAACACAATAACATTTAACACTGACATTGACATGTGGCCGATCCACTTTCACATGACATTGACAATGCCACGTGACACGATACGAATCTGACACGTGAACAAAAGAAGTGTTTAAAAACAAAATACAAACTGACACATGATATGTCCTTAGCAGTGTTAACCGTACTAATGGAAACAGACCTAATTGAGTTAAATTTTTAAAAATTGGTACTTGATTGAAACAAAAATGTAAGTGAGGACCTCCTTAAAATTTTTCATTGGGACCAATGTTGTAATTAAGCCAATTATTTATTAAAATATTTCATTAGAATTTATGAAGTAAAGACACATTTTTAAACTTGAGTATTTGTATTTCTACATTTAAAAAAAAAATACTTTATCAACTTTGGTTCCTTAACATATACAAAATTAATAAACATTTTTGTTTTCATAAATTTTATTTATGCGTAATTTGTTATATGTTATATTATTCTTTATTTTTATTTGGTACTTCTGATTTTAATTTGAATTATAAGTTCTTTTTAAATATTTGACGTGGAAGAAAAATGAATACATGTTTTTCAAGTTGAATATTGTGTGATGAGAATATTAAATCTAAGTCAATGAGAATCCATGCATGTTTTAAATTTCTACCGCATTAGGCAGCTGCCAAATTCATATTTATTTCCAAAGAAAAATACACATGCTAACTTCTGTTATTGGGGTGACTCTCTTAAAATTGAAATTTTATTCTTGGAAAGCTGAGTTTAATTCTCAAAAGTTTGCATGAAGTTTTTTTATAAATTTTTCAAACCTAGTTTTAGTGCTTATTAGGGATGTAAAAAGAATGTGTATCCGCGGATAAAACACCTCTAACAGACAGTGAATGAATATTGTAAATGAATACATGCAGATAACGGGTACAAATATTTTTATATACCCCCATACTAATGAGGTGTGTATGAGTATCATAGTATTCGTACCCATAGATACCGTACCCGTTATACTCTCATTTAAATCAAAGAAATATGATTAAAATATTAACACATTAATTTTGGATGCATTATTTTTTATCAATTGGTTTTAAAAAATCTTCATTTCTTTGTAAACTATCATTCAACAATTTAAATGGATTATTTGGATTTTGTTTAAAATGTATGAAAATTATGTATTGTATTTTATTTGAATTGGTTAAATTGTCATTCAACACTATTTAAATGGATAATTTGGACTTTGTTTAAAATTTATGAAAGTTATGTATTGTATTTTATTTGAATTTATGGTTAAAATATGTTATTAAATATTTTTTTTTTGTAAATACTCGCAAGTGGGTACTTGCATAACAAATTCTTGCACAAATACAGGGATTGTACGGAACAAATATTTATCCAGTGGGTAGATTACGGGGAGTTACTACCCGTATCTTACCCACCTCATTGACACCCCTATTGCTTATTGAAAGTAAATATTTATTATATAATTTTCTAAAGAGATAATATAGGCAAGCATGGATAGTAAATAAACTCGTCCATGTAGATATTGTCTGAACCCATTATTGTTTTTACGGAGAATCCTCGCATTAACAGGATAAAAATATGAATATGGATATGATATGAATAATATCTGATTTATTCAATTGGGTATATGGAAGGGGATGGATATTTGCACTCCCCATGTTTTCCGTACCCATCCCAATACCTATCTTGTCATCATTTTCGTACCCATTTAAAATACCAAGTATTGAGTTTATTAATTAAGTAACTTAATAAAATTTGGTTAAAAGGACTAAATTCATGAATTTCTAAAGTTGGATGACTAAATTGGACTAAAGTTTTAAAGATGGACTAATTCCAATTTTCACTTAGAGTTAAGGGACTAAAAACATATTTAACCCTTTTTATTTTTTTAATTATGTAATAAAAATTGATTTTTTAAATTTTTTTATTTTAAATTTTAATATTTTAAAGTCAAACAAATATTTATTCTATATTTTATTTTATTTAGATAATACTTTGTTATTTATCGTATAAATAATTGTATTTATTAAATAAATTTAAGATTTATTTACAAAAAGAGTAAGTATTTAAAACTACTACATTATTAATACATATTTTATAAGATTAGAAGTAAATGAAATCTCATAATATCGTTAAAGTTGGTTTAAAAATAATTTCAAAAATATTTAATAAAAAATAAATTTTAAAATATTAGTATAACATATACAAATAATAAATGTCTTCCAAATTTGAAAAGGGTGAATCCATTTAAAAAAATGCAACTGGATTGAATAAAAAAATCGTATATAAATGAATTGAATACAATATAGTGACGCTTAGTATTAACATTATCATGTGATACTATCATTTCTACATGGCATTGATACTATCATGTTGCACGCCACTAACTTGACACATGGACAAAAAAATGGTAAAAGAAGTTTAAACAAAATTAAAACAAACAACTACAACCAACCTGATACATGATTAGTTTTAACATCGCCTTTTCAGCAGTAACAAAAAGGACCTAACTTAGTCAAGTTTTAAAAAAATGGTACTTGATTTGAACGAAAATGTAAGTGAGTTCTTAGTTGAATCTTTACGAACAAAATTGTGACCAATAAAATAATTAAGCCTACTATCTATTTAGAGATTTCATTAGAATTTAGAAAGGAAAAAGACATTTTTAAACTTAAATATTTATTTTTCTACAATTTAAAAAAAAAGATTTCTGAGAGACAATTACATTACACTTATTATCTAATTAATTTCAGTTGTTCATCTAAAATAATAAAATATGAGGTCTAGATTAAGAGTAACTCTTATTATGTTAAATATAACCAATTACTATCATATATGAGTAGGGATTTACTAACTAAATAATTTACTCTTCATCTAAGTCTTCCATTTTATTCTAAATTAATGGTTGAAATTAATTAGGTAATATATAAGTGCACTTAATTATTTTTCAGTAAATCATTAATATTTTTTCCCAAATTCTTCATTTTTTTTCTTCCTATTTAGTAATAATTTCCCTGTGAATAAGAATATTATGAAAAATCTTCCTTAATAAGAGATCAACACTTCACACAAATTTATTTTTTAATTAAAATATTACTTTATTATATTAAAACTATTAACTTCGTTAATATTTTTTATATTTTAATTAACTTATTAATAATATAAAATTTAATTTGTTTAATTACATAAATTGTAATTCTTTAAAATATTATTTAAATTTTTTAGATAATTATATAATAAATAATAAAACATATATTTACACCGTTAGCTTTTAAATGCATAACTTTAATTTCTATTCACCTTGCATTCTAAACAATATAACTATATTTAAATATTTATTTTAAATTTAATTTTAATTAAATCAAGTATTTTTTTTATAGGATCCGAATGATAATAGAAATATATTTAATTCTTTATCTATTTTAATTGAAAATATAAGGTAATATTATTTTTATTAATATTTTCAATTATTCATAAATATAAAAAGTACTTAATATTTTAAAGAATTAAAATTATACTACTATTTAAAAAATAAATAAATATTAAAAACGTTAATAATTATAATAAATTGATAACATTATGTTAAACATTTATATTTAATTATTGTAAATGAAATTATTTAATTATAATATTATTATAATTAAATTTTAGCATGTAAAAAAATAAAAATTAAATTTTAAAATAATTAAAATGTGATTATATTTAATTAAAATATACTTTTTTTATAAGATAAAGTAAGATCTTTTCTAAAACAAGACTGTTTTGTTGTGTTAAAAAAAGACAAAAACTTGTTTTGGAAGAGCTGACTGAAATACTTTGCATGCTTCATCCGTAATATTTTTATTTATGTGTAAAAGTTAAATACCTCTTAATCATATCTATATATTTAATAATAATAAAAAAAATCTTAAGAGGAAACCTATGCTAAGATTTGTGTGCAATATAGCTTTCCAATTTTTTCATCAAACCAAGTTTTCAAAGTCATTAATTTGGTATTTAATTAAATCAATAAAGAAATGATTTCTTAATATAAGTATGGTAAAAGTCTCTCTACAATGTTACCACATCTTAAAGAAAAGAGTTGTTGGAGTTTTTTTTTTTTTTTTTTTTTTTTTTTTTTTT
>Ga0209389_1004629_pt1 | contig 11516 bp, 12 predicted proteins | sample CowpearedBW_FD_187526 | JGI IMG/M metagenome (GOLD analysis project Ga0209389, IMG submission 187526) | Root nodule microbial communities of legume samples collected from California, USA - Cow pea red BW (SPAdes) (version 2) | ecosystem: Host-associated > Plants > Roots > Nodule | place: USA... | reverse complement strand
AAGCTTGACAGTGTTATGAAGACACGGGCACAATGCATTACATAGCAAAGAATTAGAGAAACTGTTGGCAAATAATCTTCTGTAGGAGAGCATTCGTATCTACGCTCTTAAACTGTTTTACCGAATTTTGTAAATAAAAAGTGTGGGATTCGGCGAAAGTTGGAGCAGAATCGGCTTCGGTGCCTACATGACTATGAATTTATGCCACAACAACGCTTTTTCCCTCTTCAACCCACCATTTCAAACCACACCTCAACTTCCTCTCACTTCAATCTCATCCCTCTTCAACTTCAATTCCCTTCAAAAATCCAAGTTCCCACGCGCCACCGCAAATGCTACCGGCGAAGCAACTCTGCCAACCATGTCCCAAATTCTAGAAGCGTCGCGAGCGCAGAAACTCGACCTTCACCTCAAAACTCTGGGACCCTTTTTCAGAATCACAGCAAGGAGCTTGGTAACCGACGCAGAGCTCGGAAGGGCCGAGGGGTTCGTAAGATTCTGGGTAGATGGCAAAATCCTTCACTTGGACTCGATTAAACTACGGAGAGAAACACTGGGCATGGAGAAATCAATCTTTGGCCTTGGCCTGTTCATTGGAGCCGTTGCAATTCGACACGGTTATGATTCTGGCTGCAGAACAGCGCAGCTATTGGCCATCAATGACTCCGATCTTTACCATTCCAAGGTTCTCTTCTCACCAACCTTATCCAAAATCTCACACCTTTTACTCATTATATTTTCTACTTCTTTTACACTTTTATTATTCTATTGTTATGATTTTAACTTTTTTTAATATAAAAGTTACTAAATTTATTTTAAATATCGATGTAAGAAATCTTTACATTATCGATTCATAGGTTTTTTTCTCTTCCTTTATGGAACAACGTAGGCTTTATTTCGATATGTATGGTTATGGACTGGAGAGGTTGAATTTGATACTGTTTTCGCAGTTGGTTCGATTCTACAGTAGACTTGGGTTTAAAGCAGTGTACGAGGTAACGGGGTCATCCCTTGGAGATGTTGGGCACATGCTTGTGTGGGGTGGTGTTGGTACCCGCATGGATGCTAGTGTTGAAGAACTGATGGTAAAGTGGTGTACAAGATTTAAATCTCCTCATAAATAATTATGTCACGGTTGGAGGAGCAATTGAATTACAGCAAAAGTAACATAGTAAGAAATAGGCATAGCAGAAGAAAAACAACGTTTTTTTGTCGATTTGATCTTTGTTCTTATCCTAATGAGAAATGAATCTAGAGAATATGTACAAGTTCTAGTTTGTTTGATGGTTGGTTGTATGATCACTAGTTACTCATCACTTCAGCTCTGTGTAAAAGTTTGCTGCTTAAAAATATGAGAGATTGTAATGAAAAGGGGATATAGATTAATGTTACAAGTAAAGACCGGATAATTACAAAGTATGGTTGTAATACTTTTTGTAAAATTTATTCATCATTTATATTTCTCCTATACGTATGGTTTGCTACTTGAGGTCTATAGGAAAAACCGAAATGTAATGGATAGATACTCAACTTACAACGATGAATGAGGACTAAGGTATTTTCTTTCATTCTTCAGTTGCTGAACCACTCCTTCAATTTGGTATGTAGGAGGCACCAGAGCAGCAAATGTATTTACAGATTCTCTGGCAAAACAAAAGGAAGCTGCCCGAGATTCTGAAGGTAACCCTACTTGGTACAACAGGTGTCATTCCTTCAGAAACAAGTTTAATAATTTTCCTTGTGGAAAACAAATCTAGTTGTGGTTTTGGTGGAAAATTTGGTGCACAACTTCGTCAACTCTCTTGCTAATTTAGATGGGCCACAGTAGAAAACCCCTGTGGAAAAAAACCAACATTATTAGTTAGGAAGATAATCTAACCTCTTTGGAACAGAGTTGGGTAAAACTTTAGCCTCCAAATTAAATTTCCATTTCAATGATTAAACTAGACACAAAGTAGGGAATGTATACCAAGTAAGAAGTTTCAGAAAAAGAAAATTAGTAATCCTGATGAGGGATAATTTTCTCACCAATCTTAGCTCCTCCATGCTTGCGAGCCAATCTAGAAAATATGTTGAACCAATTTGGTCGAGCAAAATGTGTGTGTATCTGAAAATTTCCACGGAGAAATGGTTTTTTAGTGAAGCAGTAGCAAAACATGCCTGAATGTGACAAATTATTCACTTTTTGGTAGTTGATGTCAAGATTCTTCCAAACGACTTTAAGTTAGAGTAGTTAATAACAAGATTGTTCGAAATGACAAATTGAAGAATGTTGTCTTGATATGCCAAACTTAACATACGCGAAAAGACAATAACATATTCTAGCTTCAACCAGAAGGCATCAAACATAAAGTATCTTGAGTGTTTTTCATTAAAGCCACTCCATCAAGTTTAAAGCTTGCTTGTAATTTACAGAGTTTGGCTACATAAATTGGCCAAAACTGAGGAGAAGTGCACTTACAGGAGTCCTGGAAACTATGTCAGTGCCATTCTTGGCAAGATGCAAGGCCTGAATGACACTTAGCAGAGCCGAACGAATATCTCCTTCTGGATGTACACTGGTCAGGAAATTGTGCATCTCCACAACGGACTTCAAGGTTATTAGAAAACTAGATTGGTAAGAAAATGCTCGAAGATCTTAAATTGCATCAAAGATATAGTTTCTACAGTGAGCATAATGCCAATGTCATGGCCAAAACAAAATTGCAGTTAGGCATACCTGCTTTTTGGTTGAATTTGAGATTTCTTTCATGACATCTCTGAACCAGTCAAAAGAGTTTGGCTCCCTTGTAACCCAATAAAGATATGCTTTTAATGGACCCTTTGTTAAGCTGCATTTTCTGAGACCACTCTATTTCAAATGCCCAAGTGTGGCATTTGTTCAAAGAAACAGAAGCAGAGCAATTGAATTTTGGTGAAGACATTATCATCACAGTAAGAAAATGCTTACATGAATAAACACAAAGAAACTTACATGATCAATTTCTGTTGTCTGGACACCTTTAGCTACATCTTTTAGGATGCTAATGAAAGGTGTGGCTCCTATTCCAAGACCAATTAATACCAGAATGTCATACTTTACATGGTCTTGAGCAGCACAACCATAAGGGCCATCTATGTACAGTTTTGGACATCCCTGTGATCGTGATAACACTGCCTGCAGATCGAGGAGAAATTGAGTCCAAAGAATATAAGAAGCATACAATTTAAAATTTGTTATCTTCACCTCTTGGAATAGATCATATATTTGGTAGCTCCAGTCTCCGAGTGTTCTAATGTGCACACTGAGGTAGTCATCTTGTGGCCCTGAAGTCAAGGAAAATGGATGCCTGAAAATTTAGACAAAAGAAACTCAAATAGAACATCAATATTCATTGACCTACTTGACATCACAGAACCGAAAGAATGCATTGAAATAGGATATGTTTGAACATATTTATCAATAAACACTTTTTGTTTAGACAAAATAAAAAATATATATAAATTAAAATAAAAATTTAGAGAAGTTAAAGTATAAATTTTCTACATATCACGTAGTCTATAAGTTAATTTTAACTTATAAAAATGTTTTTTTTTTAAGTGTTTAAGGGAAAATTTGTTCAAACAGTCTTAGTTAAAATAAAAATGGCAAAATATCTTGAATGAAATTGTCACTTGAAGGAAATAAAAGTACCATTCGAAAGGCGAAATTTGAGGGCACTGGAGGAATATATACATGCCACTGTGGAACTTGAAACCTTCTGGTTTTTGCATTTTGAGGTACAGAACTTTCCCTGGATAGAGACTAGCCTACATGGAAAAAAAGAGGGGAGGATAACATTATTATTATCATTGACAAAAACAATAAAAGAAATTGAAAATTTTCATATTTTGGGCTGTACCATAAATTTTTTACAGAACTTTAAGCCCACAGATTTTACAAAATTAGTTGAAAATGGAAAAAGCTGATCAAATACCTTCAAAATATCAACTTCATAAGATCCAGATCTAAAGGCTCTGAAGATCCTCTCTCCAGTGTACAACAAAACTGGAAAAGCTATGTACATCCATGTCTGCACATGGAAAGATAGATGGAAATTGAGTTTCTACACCAAAGTTTGTTCTGTAATTTTTTAAATTATACAGCTTTTATAAGAACTATAGCAATCCTCTAAATCACAATGTGTGCAACTAGGAATAAACTAGTAACGAGGAGTTCAAATAATTCAGAAGAGCTTATAATTCACACAGCACATTCTCAATGTCAAGTTTTTATATATTTTTTTCGATAAAAATTATGTTCCAAAATAATGCACGTTAGAAAATAGAAAGCTAATAAATTGAAGAGCTTTATAACAACTTTTGCTACTGTGTTAATCAAAATGGTAAACAACTAGCATAAACTAGTCGTCGCAAGGACTTTAAATAATTCAGAAGAGCTAATAATTCAGCATGCACATTGGCCGCATTATCAATGTCACATTTTTATATAAATATTTGTGTTCCGGTGAAACAAGAGAGAAAAGAGTTACATGCATGTTAAAAAATGTAAAGAGAAACACACGCGATAGAACACCAAGTTCGAATGATTTTGACTTTTTACCATTGCATGCACTGGTTTTAGATTAAAAAACATCTTCACCATGTAAAACTAGATATTGTAGTTTCACAGAGAAAGACCGTTACAAAGGTAAATCACCAAAATCAAGGCTAGAATCACGAGAAAGTAAACAGTAACAGGTAGAATAAGGACGGAAAAAGACATGAAAAAGGGGTACCGTTTTCTCCATCAACTTGTCGGTCAGGAACAGGAACATGGAGTGAATGATGAGGAGGGCGTAGACAAGGACAAACAAATGGTGGGAATACCAAAAGGTGTTGTAGCCAGTGACACGACGGAGAGTCACCGGTAACACAGGTGAGCGACGCCTTGGCCACTTGGTGGCTAGTGAAAATGCAACGCCCATTAACACCACCATGGCTATTCCACTTGTCACCTCCGTCGTGGCCAAAATTTCTGTGTACGTTGGTCGGTGGTACCCAAATCCTGCGGCAATTGTTTGCCGGAATATTGATCTGTCTGACTCACTAATTCTTGGGAAATCACACGCAAGGTGCGTTCCTCCGTGCAATATCACTCCCACCACTATTCCTCCTGCAATAACCTGCACACGTAACCCAAAGACTTTGTGTATTCACATCATTGTTATTGTCAATGGTACAAGGTGGTTTTGCTCCTATTTCTCAGAATTTTGGTAGGAACTCAATCTCAAAAGTCCAACCAATAATTAAAGATTGTCCCCTCTCTGTATACATAATTCCTCACACATTATTCTAGAGTACGAAAAAAGATTGAATATCTGCAAGTAATTCAATATACACATGATCCTACAGCCCATCAAACAATAGTATTGAATAGGAACAATCTTTAATATTTCAGTCAAGTTCAACTGTTTAAGATCATAATTTAGATAAATACAAAAATGTATACACATCCATCATTTTGGTCTGCTAATCAATACTTGAAACAATTTTTTTTTTTTTACCAAAAATACAAAGGAATCGGCGATCATATACATCCATCTAACAATAATATATTTCCTATCTGTTTACCAGTGCTTCAATCCAAAATTTGTTTACCAAAACACAGAAGGAGTTGGTGGTCGTATACATGCATTTGATTAACAACCATATATTGTCGAATCATTTGGTGAATATGACAGCTTATCTAACTATTCATATAATATTCAATGTTGTTTATCGATATTAATCAAAGTGTAATATGAATAAGCCTTAAGAAGTATAAACAACTTGCATGAAACGAGGGGGGAATTAGAGAAGTTTACCTTGTGGAAGTTGATGTTGTCGTTAAACGGAATGACAGAGTTTATGGGACGGTGCTTGCGGAGCCATGTGATGGTGTTTCTACAAACAGGGAGAAGAACAAGTGCCATGTTGAGTTTTAAGGTCTCAGCTGCACCTTTAGCAGTGGGAAGGCAATAACCCATGACTTCAAAACCTGATCTATGGCTGTACTGAACAAATTTCCACACAAATAACCCCAAACATGCAAGGAACCAAAGCAGAACAACCCAAGCACGTCTCCAATAAGTTCTGAACAACACTTCCGTCCTTGACATTGGTTCTTGCTCTTCACAAAAGTCACCACTGCTACTATGAACATTCTGTGTGCTGCCTGTTGTTGCTGATACTTGTTTCATTGGAGAGTGTGCCTTTGACAGACTTGCCTTGAATAGAGACCCCATTTGGGATATCTACAAATGATGACGACTCTTTGTATTTAGATTAATAAAATATGGAATAGGGTTGGATTGTAATGGGGGGTTGAGGCTTGATTGGTACCTCAAGGTAGCCTTTGTTTTTCTTGTCCAGAGATTCCATTATCAAAGAAGCATAGTTCTCTGCTTCATCATGTGTCACGGATAGCTTATTTGTAGAAGCAGTTAATAAAATTGTCTGTATGAGTACAAAAACAATCATACTCACATCAAACACTTATATACAGAAATATGCAAATTATAATTGACGGTTTGTATAAACAGCACATAGAATTAATTATACAAGGTTTGTCTGCGGAAGAGCCAAAATCAACCCAACATGCGGAACAAGACAACTAACACATGCAAATTTAAGCAGCCTCACGCCTAGTGAAGTTAATTATGAATTAAGACATTAAATAAATAATAACCTGCTTTATATCTGTCTCGGTAATTCTTCCATCCTTGTTTCTATTGCACCTAAATTAAAGCCAAGGAAAAATTAATACTTGATTTCAGAATTGGGCATAATAGAGTTTAGCAAAGTTCTTTTTTTTATTTTCTTACATGTCAAAGAAGATTCTCATTCTTGAGTAAAAGAATTATCCTTCATCCGAAACCAAAGATTGTACAAATCAGCTTTGGTGATTTCGTATTTCCAATTCTCGCCTCCTCTCGGTGCACAGAGTAATTCATTGGCAAACTCTGGTGATGACTGCATCCCTATAAAATAAGAAATAATTAAAAGTGGAAAATTAACACAATAATTGGAAGAATAAAATCATCATTGAATAAGAACTGATAAGGCATCTGGTTTTTATATTGTTATTAGAAAGGTATTGAGCTAAAGGAGACATAAAAAAGGAGAAATAAAGTTTTGAACATTGATAATTGAAATAAATTAAGTACAAATAACTAGTTAGATAGAATACCAAATATTTGATGCCACATATAAACACAATTAATTAAGATTAGTGAAATTATGTGTAGATAATGTTTAAGACCATCAAATTTATTGGAGTTAATGCTGAAAGAAAGTAAATGGAACTAAAATCAAAATTTTATGTTTACAAATACAAGTTCATTAGAAGCAATGTAATGATTTTGTATACTACCATTGTCATGAGAAGAGCCATTAGAGCTTTCAACAGAAGTTTTCCTTGACCAATACTGCTGGAACCTCTGTTCTGCATATTCCCAGTTGTTAAAGTCAATTTTATTTACATGCACCTGCACAAGGAATGAAGGGAAACCCTGCATTAACTGCTACAACCCTGCACTACAAATTTGTTGTTCTAGGATATATAAACAGCGCAATCCCCTTTACCCATGCCAACTTCCAGTGCTCACTGTACATGAACAAGTACAATCCCCCACCAACAAAGATCAAGATAGTAAAATGAAAGTAGAAAGTTTTTCTATAGAATGGACAGATAAATCTCACCCCATAAGAATGATAAACTTGTAATATTAGAGAAATTATAGGGAGGAGGAACCAACTAATTAGGTCCAGACACTAGAAAAGAAATACCTAGCCAACTGTAGGGAGTATGCTCTTCTGAATTCGAAGATCATTCTCAACTTCTGCTCCTAAGGAGCAAATGAAGAAAGTGAACCTAAATAGATGAAATGAATCAAATCAGAATAGGATACCAAATCTTAATTAAATTTCTACAAACTAGTTAACAATCAGAAAGAAAAATCCTAACTATTAGTTTATAATGGAGGATCGTCGAGACTGCAACAAAATCACCATCAGAGGCATCGAAAGATTGAATGAAGCAACTGAGTTTATGCGAAATCCTAATACCTGATGGTTCGGTAGAGTTTTTTCAGATGCAGAGCCCCTGTAGAGTGCGAAAAAGTCAAAATCGCAATGTCCGGTGGTTGATGTTCTTGTACAACGATGGCTACTATACCTACACAATGGTAATGGCTACTGTACCTACACAATGGTAATGGCTACTATACTGTACAATAGGATTCTAAGGGTTGAAGAGATAGAATAAGGGAACCAAACGAGTTTAAATTGCACAATCAGAGTAATGTTAGAGTGTGCACAGGGATGGCAACGGTCAGGTCGGTCACGGATACTGTCTATCTGTAATTTGATCCGTCAAAAAAAAATCTCTCCGTTATCTTTTTGTTTATTTGTCGGGTATTTGCTTAAAAAATATTTGCGGATATTTTTAAAATCCACGGATACCCGTAGATACTCGATATCCACAAATATTTAAAAAAAATATGTATTTTATAAATTTTTTAATATAAAATTATAAAAATAAAATTTAAATTAAATTATAATTATAATTATAATTAAATTTGACATAATAAAATATACTATTATTTCTAATTTTAATTAAATTTAACTTAATAAAATATAAATTAAATTTTAATTTTAATTTTTTGCGGATAACGGGTACTCGCGGATACGGATAGTATGATACCCGTACCCGATCCGTTTATAAACGGGTATTAAAATACCCGCTACCTGCTACTCGCAGATAATAAATACCCGAGGGTAGTAACTATCCGTCGCGGATTTTATTTGCGGATATCCGAAATTTTTCTTAAATATCCTTATTTAAAATATAGCATAAACTAAAATTATATTTATATATATTTATTAAAAATAAAGTGAAATATATCAGAATAGGTGAAAAAAATAATCATTAATAAATAAAAAAAAAAGAAGTAAAAATAGCCGAATTTATAAAAAATTATAAAAGTAACGGTCAATTTTTTAAAATTTAATAAATTATTATATTTAAAAAATAAAATTGATATTTTAAAATGTGGACACATAGAATCCTTTTATATATTATTATAAATTAAAAGTACTTAGTGTTAAAATAATTTCAAATTTACTCTTATTAGGTTATTTTACCAAAATGGTGTAATTTCTTTCCTGACTTACCAAAATGAGCAAATTTAAATAAAATTAATATCATTCATTCTTGACGCTTAGATCATATTCAGAAGTCTTATCGTTGGACACGCAATCAGTTTTGATTATTTCCAACAACTTGGGAGAGACAGCTTTTTAGTTGGGCACGGTTGGCTAAAGGGTATTTCCAACTACTCGTTCTCAGCCATCAGGAGAATTTTAGACACAAGCTCAAAAACATAAAATCATGTTAATCTATAAAAAAAATCTAAAAACATAAAACATAATTAATTTAAAAAAAAATCTAAAATCTAAAAATATAAATTAATTTTTCTAAAAACTATTCTTCAAATATTTTTAAGTCATGATCTTCGTATCTCTAAATTTTCGATTACTTATAATATTAAAAGTCTTGAATAGATTTAATAATTTTATCTTTTACTCTTTAACCTTCTCATAGATCCAACCTTCCGATCTTTTACTTTGCAAGTTTTTTATCCTTCTGTTAATATGATTTTTGGCAGGTGATGAAAGATGGAAGAATAGTGGAGTCAGGAAGGTATAAAGATCTTATAGCATGTCCCAACTCTGAATTCGTTCAACAAATGGCTGCTCACTATTTTTGTTACATTATACCTGTTATATCGTGTAAAAATTGGTTGTCCCAATTTGTTGTGTATTTTATCATTTTTCTATCCCAATTCTCTGTTTCTCGTGGCCAAGCACAATTTTACTTTTAGGTTGGTCGGTTATTGTTTAATTTCTTTTTTTACTAAACTCTTGTATCAGTTACATATTGTTTTATTTCGTTTTTCCTATAAGTTTTCTTTTTTTTATTTTGAGAAAATAAAGGAATGAGATGAGAATTATGGTTGTCTATGCTTTATAGGAAAAAGTTACACAAGACAGAAATATTAAACATGTTTTCCAGATCGCAGATGCTATTGAAAATGAAAAGGGTGACACCGATTTTGTAGGACAAATGAATATAACGTAAAATGTCTTAATTTACAGCTTAATATCCATTGTATTTAAATTAGAGCTCTCAAAACGGATAACCCAGCTTGATCCGGCTCGACCCACCACGGGTTGATGATTTAGTGAGCCAACCCAACACGGCTCACTTTTTGTGAGCCAAAAAAATTCGAACCCAGTCCGACCTACCACGGATTGGCGGGTCAAACGTGTTGACTCACGGGTTCAATTAATTAAAAAAAATTATTTTTTATTTTTTTTTTCAGTTAAAACTAAATTGTAATTGTAATTAAAATCTAAATAAACTTTAATACAATCCAAATACAAATCAAAATAAAAAAAATACAAATTATTTATGTGTTGGATAAAAAAACAACCTAACATGATCCAAATGTAAAGCCCAACTTAATAAAAAATAAATAAAAACACTTGTGTGACCCTTTTATCTGCGGGTTGGTGAGGCAATCCGGCTCACCACGGGTTCAACCCGGATGAGCCGGGTTCTAAATGAGTCGGGTCAAAAATCAACCCGATATTGAAATTTGTAAAAAAATTTCAACCCAACCTGATCCGAATCCGTGGTGAGCCAAGTTAGCTCGCAGGTTTCAACCCATTTTGACAGCTCTAATTTAAATTAAGGTTAACAAAATGTTTTTTCTGTTTTAGATTTAAAATGCGTATAAATGTTGTTTTTGTAAATGACTTTATTTTTTTAGACTTTAATAACATTTTTTAGATGTTATAAAACTAATATATTTAGTAGGGTCTCCATTGGCATCTTCACAATTTCCAAGTATGTTTTTCTTTATATTTTTATTTTATTATTCTCTGCATCTCTAATATGTCAACCCATATCTCCTATTGTTTGTTGTGTGTTATTTTTATTTTTACTTTGCACATTTGAAGCACATTTCATGATAATATTTAAATTGTTTATGCCGTTTGACATATTTTCGCTTCAAAGATAACTCAAATATTATCATAAAATACACTTAAAATGTCAAATAAACTTAACAAAATTTGGTAAGAAGGACTAAATTCATGCATTTTTAAAGATGAAGGACTAAATTGGTATAAAATTTTGAAGATAAACTAATTTCAAAATTCACTAAAACTTGAAGGACCAAAAATATATTTAACCTTTTTATAAATGGAGAAGTTCATTGTATGCAGAAAGGTAAAAAGGAATGTGGATCTTTATTTTGTAAAAATTGACATCTTCTTTATGTATTGACTAGCTCTTGTTTAGCTTTACCTACTTCCTTTGAGTAACCAGACAGAAGAAATAAAAACACTCACTTGTCAGTTTTGCTGATTTTATAACTCTTTTTAATGGTTTTGACGTGGAATACAGTCTCATCTAATGCAACAATATTCTAAGAGGGCTTCCAAAGTCA
>Ga0209389_1004628_pt1 | contig 11517 bp, 11 predicted proteins | sample CowpearedBW_FD_187526 | JGI IMG/M metagenome (GOLD analysis project Ga0209389, IMG submission 187526) | Root nodule microbial communities of legume samples collected from California, USA - Cow pea red BW (SPAdes) (version 2) | ecosystem: Host-associated > Plants > Roots > Nodule | place: USA... | reverse complement strand
TAACTTAATGCATAACTTCGAATATGTTCGTATAAATGCTTAGTTTCACCATCTTAGTACAGAAAAAAAAAATTAACTAGTTATGAATTTAAGTTGGTTTCCTTATAAAACCTTTCTTATTTCATTAATTGTATACATACATAATTGAGGATTAACATGATATAAAGGATTAGAGGCACTAAATTATCAAATAATAATGACATTAAGAAATAGGAAATGATTGACACATAATGGATTCAATAATTTGTTAAGATATCACATCGGTATCACGTCGATTATAAATTAGAAGGCTCTCGATATCTTCATGCAAATTTCTTATCAAAATTGTCGTGAGAAAAAGAAAAATATTAAGGAAAACAAACAAACATTTCTTATCAAGTTTCTCACAATACTTTCTACTATTAGGGAAGAAACTAGAAGATAATGAAATGCGTTGAGAGATATTAAAGTAATATATAAGTATAAAATAGAAACATTGAATATTAATGAAACGAAAATAGAAGAGTATTCATTTAAAACGATGATGTGTAGAAATACCCATTTATGGTAATTAAACTTTACGATAATAACAAAACACATTATTTGTAGAAACATTGAATATTGACTTATCTCATTGTGCATATGTTATTTTGAAAATCTCACTCGAAAAGGAAATTTAGTCAGTGAGATAATTGAACTTTCAAGGATTTTAAAGATCATATGAGTTATGAAGACTGCTTACTAGGATAAAAGTTTTTATTTTTCCTGAATCTAAAATTAGGAAGCTATGTTTATCATGTTTGGTTTATATTTTTTAAAAACCTAGATTTCCTTTAAATATGTTTTTATACAATGATTTTGGTTAAATTTCCCATTTTCGAAAATATAAAAATCTAGCTTTCTTAAATTGAAATAAAAATGATAATAATACATTTACTAAATTATTTAAAAATGATAATAATCCTTTTTAAAACTAAAATAATTTTTTATAATTAACAAAATTACCTACAAAAATAAATAAAAATTATCTACAATGAAAATGTATAAATTATTTACATTTATTTTTATAATTACAATAATAATAATTTTATTATTTTTTCTTGTTATAAAAAAAAGGTGATCATTCGTGTGTGTGTGTTTATTTTTTTGTGTATAGTGTATGCACTTTTACTAGTAATAAACAAAAAAAAAAAAAAAAAAAAAAAACACTGAAACAGTCCTAAGAGGAAAATAATAGGAAGGTTGTAATATCTAGAAATGTAGAGCATAACAATAATACAAGAGGATGTGTGTAACTAACTATTACGTTTCTCAGACAATTATATATAGTTGTTAGTAACTTGTAAGTATGATATGGCATGGAGAAAAAAGTGAATTAACTAAATACATGCAGACAATTTTTTTCATAAAATATTTAGAAAAGGTATATAAAAGGCTTAAATATACATTTGGTTCCTAATTTTGTTGATTTTATTCAATTTGGTCCCTATTTTCGTTTTATGTTCAATTAGGTTCTCATTTTCGATAAATTGTGGTCAATTTGGTTCTTTTCACTATCGGTGTTTAAATAGTTAACGTTTTTGAACAATACATGCCAACTCCTGGTTTTTTTAATTTTTTTTAAATTTTTTTTAAATTTTTTAAATTTTTAAATTTTTTTTTTTTAAATTTTTTTAAAATTTTTTTAAAATCTTTTTAATTTCAAAAAGATTATCCACGTATCAAGTCACAGTTATGCCACGTGTTAGCTTCTTTATATTTAGAAGAAGTATTTTAAGATTAAATTACACATAAGTTCATTTATGTAAATTTATTAAAAATACATGAAATATCACGAAATTCATAAGGGTCTTTTCTTTTTGCACCCCAACTATTATTAACTGCATCCCGTACTAATAAGAAAAGACTAAACTAATTTTTCTGATTGCACCATGGCACATGCCACCGTTGTTGCTTCTGCATCCGTAATTGTACCATCTCCGCTGCATCTTCATTTTCCACTCTAGAGGAAGAAGGAAACAAAAGAAAACTCATTCTAATTCTGGAAAGTTCGTTCTGAAAAGCTCATTTTAGAATGTATCATATGTTCTGAAAATCTTGGTCGAGACATCTTATATGCTTTAGAAAATTTGTTCCAGAAATTATGCTCCAAAATTTTTGTAAAACCTATTTTAGAAGATTTCCAAAACAAATAATCAAGAAGTCACCTTTACAAATGGTTATGTTCGAAATTATAGGGTACAGATATGGGGTTCAGGAAAAAAAAAAACCAGTAGAAGTGTGAAGAGTTACGGGTTTGGAATTGCTGTGTTAACTGAGACGTTACGCAGCGAAATAGCAAATTCATGGCGGTTGGTTTGGTTGCAGAGGGTGGAAAGGTTTAACTTTAAAATTTCATTCATTTTTGCCCTATAATAATCTTCCAAAATAGAAAGTATAAAACTTGGTGATTTGCAATATAAAACAGGTATAATACAATTATAAAAAAAATGCAAGTATTTATAAGACAAACAATGTTACTTTCCTTTATTTAAAGTATCCCTATTTAAAATAACAGAATAAACTCCACCGAAGTTTTATAACAAAGTTGGAGCTATGAATATCTACAGCTGGTTAAGTTATTGGCAAAGTGATGTGGCTAATTTTCCTTTCTGAAAACAACGCCGCCTCAAAGTTCTTACATTATACATTGAGCATCCCCTCATTATTTTACTAAATTTTAATCCGTTCTATACTTTCTACATAATACACCACATTCTGTATCATTACAAAGGTTAGATCCTACTTTCACAAAAGAGTGAGTTTCCCTACTACTAATCTTGCTACTAATCCTACCACTACCTAACCCTCTATGCTGTGAACTTGTGTTAGAATGCAAACAAGAAACACCCACCCCTCTCCGATCAACACTCACCGCTCCATTTCTGTATACATGACTGTCTTTCTCCACTCTTGAACCTGTGGGAATAGCAGTAGGAGAAACTGAATCGTATCGGTCCATATCAGAGAGTGGGGAATGTCGAGAGTTTAAGGGGGAAGATGAGGAGGACGAGGATGTGTCAGAATCAGAATTCCTCCACACACTACTCCACCCATTTCCTGAATCACCAAAAAGATAATCTGTGAAGTCATCTGTACTGGCTGAATCACAGGTGCTATCAGTACTGCAAGAACCTTCATCGGAATTGCTGCTAATGAGGGATGAATTATCACTGGACGAGTCTTCCTCTAAAATCTTTTTCAGGTGGTGAAACTTTGAATAGAAAGAATCGAATGCAGGTGAGCCATCCGGAGAGATGGAACTGTTGACATGTTCAGAAACACCAGAATTCGTAGATGTATATCTTGCTTTCGTTGCAAGAGTCTTTCCGCTGACTTTACTTTTTGAATCTGAGGATAGTATTCTGTTCCTGATTAATCTTGGAGCCCTAGGCGAGCACCTACAACGCGACTCAGATAATCAGAGAAGCCAACAAGAGAAAATGTAGTTAGAAGGATCATTGAAGCCACCCATCAATGTCTTAAACACTGACTGGTTCAATCAAATCTCCCTCCCCTCGTCAGACTTGAGCAAAAAACCCAAGTTACCTTGCATATAAAAGCATATATGCTCCTGTTGTCAACACTCTCTCCAATTCAACAGCAGTCACCTGCAAGACATACATACAGCAGATGGTTAAACAAAGTAAAATACAAGTAAAAACCGCAACAAATGTTCTGTAAATTTCCTTCTATTTAGTAATACAGCAGTGATTTGAGGACACAATCATCCACTGAACTTGACTTTACTTTCATCCCAGAACAAAACGATTTTGGAACGAAATTGGCTTACAGAGCTTTCAATTCTGAACCTCTTGCACCACCTTTGTCATTTGTCTACCTTCGCATGATATTCTTTCAGTTTAATTGTGTCAATAAGGTGGCTCACCGACAGAATAAAAGAGCGGCACTCACCATAGGCACTTGCCAAAAGACAAAAGAGACCACACACAGTTGCCAGAGAAGAGGCAACACCAACAGCAACATCAACATAAGAGAGGCAGAGGGAGGTTTGAGAGAGACAAGAGAAACAAGGGGATATCTCAGTTCATTGGGTTTTTCTAGAATAGCCTCTGCCTCATAGCACTACTATGGCATCCGCAACAGCTGGCTACACTTAATGAATTTGGGACAGCTGTGAGAATTGGATTATTTTGATAATCGATTATTTCGATTATAATCAGAATCAGTTTTTATTTTATTTTATGGGAATTACACTTTTAAAAGTAAAATAGATCGTCCTAATTTAAGCAAACAATTGAACTCCATAGATGTAACAAAATATTAGCTTTTGGAAGAAAAAGACTACTTTGGACTTTTAAGTTGTGTTTGAAATCCCATTTCAACTATAAATATGTCCAAATTAATAATATATAAACAAACCTAAATCTCACTTTTCAAACCAATTTTGCAAGGTTAAATTCTAGATTGACATCAAATCATAACAAGGATTGTTATGCCTATCGTGTCACCCATTATTGAACCATCCATAAATATTTATTTTCACATTCAAGATGTTCAGTCTTCAGGGCGAGAAGGTGTACTAAAAGTTCAATGTTGATTGGCCCAAACAAGAATTTTTTAATAAACAGCTGAAATATATAGGAAGACCACTGAAATGGGGAAATTCAATGTTTCCCAAATACACTCTTAACCTCCCTACTACAGCAGCCCCTGTAGTAGCTAGGGGATGCTCCGAAGCTGTAGTGGCGCTATAGCATCCTACTTAAGTCTCTGACTTTTAACTATATTTGTAATTTGAAAAGCATTTTTGATAAATTTTGGTTCTACATTGTTCACTGCTCAGTGGACTTGAATCAATTAGCAATAGAAATAACAGTATGTTGTGATTAGAGTATTAGAAAAATGTAGTTAGTCCAACGTTAGACTGTCAATTAGTGGGTTAAAGAACTCAAAGGATAATAGGGTGTAACTAGGAGGAAAAGGGAGAGTGGAAATCATATTCAGTTTTTAACTGTAGTTGGAAGGTAGAGTCCAGATCTCTCCGACACCTGGAGGAGTCTTTATTGACATCTCACCTCTGCGCTAATATCTCCAGTCTACAATCCAGGTCAAGTTGCAGATGTTTCTATCAAATGCTTTCATTTCTTTCTCCCATATTCTAACCCAGTTTTATCATATATTCAGCTTATCGAAAGGACCATGGACTACTTATTAAGAAAATCATACATAGAAAAGTACATTTGGGAACCAAAAGTTGCTCTTAATATTGGAAACAAACGCAAAAGTAAGGGGCTTACCACACTGTCATCAACCTTGAACCACTTGTTTTGTATATTCTTCACATAGCACACGTAATGACCCGAAAAGGCAGCATTCATGGTATCTAAGTGAACAACTACCCCATACAATCTGTATATGGGTGATTTATCACTAGTCCCACTCATGAAAGGTGCCAAGTTAAGTATTTCAGGAAATTGAATAGGCTTGTTGAGCTTCCCAAATTTCCCAGACTGCAATACGATGTAACAACTAAGGAAAACTATGCATATAGTGCAGTTAAAATAACATTGTCTTGGAACTGAATTCATGAAATACCTGAAATCTCTTTAATGCAACAGTAAGAACATTGGGTGCCTCTGAAACTGTCAGCTTCTTCTTGGCCTTCTCATAAGACTTACATCTTCAAATGGAAATAGTTTATGAACACAAGGAAAAGCATTTGAGTACAAGTACTCCAAACAAAATTCCAACAACTAAAATCAAAAATAAGGAACCATTTGCCCAACACCGAAAGACCAAATAGGAGAGACAATAACATTTTTATGGATGCTTTAAATCATAATTTGGTAAAAGGCTAGAGTCATAACTTGGCCACAATAAAATAAGTTTTACAAGGTTGATTTGACAGAGTATCTTGCATGTCAATTATTATGGCACAGGCTGTGTAAACTTGTGACATTAGGATTGTGCAATGCTTTCTTCTAAGTACAGCCAAGCCAAAATCAAAGAAAAATAATGCATTAATTAGTGAATCCGTCAGAGAAAAGATTTGAACCAAAAATCATAAGCGTTAATTTTCAAATTCTGATTTAACTGAAGATCACTAAAAGGACTTGCCCACTGCTAATGGCCTAGGATCCATATGATATAGGCTCAATGAAGGTAGGCCATGTGCAAGCCATTCTAAAACTTGCCATTTGGCACATGCCTAAACACTTTCCGTAGTTATGCAACATCTGTTTTAGTACCAAGGTGATTCTTAAGAGGATACAGAATTAACTTACAAAACTTTACTCATAATGATGGCCCATAAAAAGATGATAAATTTAAGAGGCGTTTTTTTGGGTTGGGGCTGTTCTTCCCTTGACAGGAGACATCCCAGACTTAACTTCCATCATCCAATTTAAGGGGCCTGATTGGATAAATGCGTAAGCTACTTTTAAGATAGCGTAACTTATTTCATTTTTTCACCTGGAAGTGTTTATGATAAAAATCATAAAAACAAGCCGAACGTCACAGCAACAAATCTACATAATCCTATTATGCCAGCAGTTGAATTCTAAAATTTTGTATTTAATCTACGTAAAAAAATCTGTAGTAACTTAACTCTCCCTGTGAAGATAATGATCAAAAGGCACCAAAGAATCAACCAACCTGACACAGTGGTACTTGTTTTCCCCATCCAGAGTCTCAGTGCTTGTAAACCGTTGAAGAGCCTCCACCAGGGTTGTTATATCCCCTTCTATCTCAACAGTCAGATCCATCATCCTTTCTTGACGCTCAGACTTCCCTCCACATTTCATGCATTTTATCTGCCAAACGAGGAATGTTCATTTGTCCCTTTTACTTCCAATCAGCAGATTACAATGACAATAATAATATCATTATCTATTTCATAAACATGTTCAGACTTCCCTCCACATTTCATGCATTTTATCTGCCAAATGAGGAGAATGTTCATTTATTTTTATTTTTTTTACCTTCAAAAAGCATGTGCTATGATGACAACAATGATAAAATTATCTATTACATAAACATGCCAACACTGTATTACACTTATGACAGGAGAAAAGGAAAAACATGAAGATAATTGTGAATTACTTTTCCAGATAGAAATAAAATTTACCTTTGATCGAAGGTAACCACCAAATGTTAGACCCATTAAAGTAGTGTCCTCTTCTAAGGAGCCCGATGCATTAACCCCAGCTTCCATAAGGCAAACAGATTGCATTGTATCAATAACATGCCTGTCAAGTGTCAAGTGTGCCACCGTTCATTTAAAACGAAATACAAAACAATACTCAGATTACTTTACATGGATTCAAAGATGTAAAAAATACCTAAGAAATTCATGTGCATCTTCTTCTCTCCCATTACTAAGCTGACTTCCAATATTCTGTAAATGAGAGATTATGCACATAGGAGACACCGAAGATTTTGTGTCCTTTGACTTCAAAATCAATCTTTCAAATTCGCAGGTGAAACACCATTTTTTATTTACACCTAAAATTTGCATAGGAGATATTTAAGCTACAAAAATAGTTACAACTAACAAAACAGCATTAAATAAACAACATAGACGTGATTCCATGATGAAACCTCTGATAGTACACATACATGATTTAGAATGTAATCCTTGAAGCAAATAAGCAGTCAGAGGCGGCGTAAATGCTAAGCACTGAAGTATAGCATTAGCATAACAACTGCAAAGTTGAAAAGAAAACCGTGAATCTTCCACAAAACACAGTGGAGGACCAATTGATTACAACCTGACTATTCAAATCAATCATTTAAAAATAATGTAAAATATGATCTTTATCAGCAAGGCAAGGAGACAATAATACACACCACAAAGCGATATTGCAAATGTAAAATCCACATATAAGATGGAACCACTTATATTTTTAATGTTTTATCTTAAATCACTTGAAATTACCTGTTTCCACAATTTATAAGGCCAAATGGGCATAACTCCACCTTGTTCGAGTTATAAAGCTTGACAAATAATTCATAAGGAAAAAAAACCTGCAACAACTTTAAATGTAAGGTGACCATATTTTAAAGCACAAAAGAATGCAAAAAAATATGGTATAGAAGAAGAAGAACCTTGTCATGGTGTCTTTCACCAACCTCACTCCCAACAGAGAATGGAAAGTGCTTTGACATATTTGATCCTCTAAACTGATCAACAACTTTCAAAACAGAGGTTTTTATACCACTTCTAGAATTTGCAGAACAGCTAGGAACACGAGAGGAAGTGACAGCCTGAGTGCCATATTCATCGTCATTATTCCCGTGTTTTGTACCAGTATGAGAATTTTCTTTAGTTTCAGAAGCTATATTAGAATCAGCACGGTCATGCTTAATCGCAGTGGACTTGAAGGTGCTGCGACGGTTTTCCACAACATGATTTGTTACCTTAGTGCCAGTCGCTTGAAAGTTATGGATGCTCAAAGCATCTGCACAAACTGAACCTTTGCCAGCACTGGAGGATTGATGGGAGAAAGATGATAAAGGTGGTCTGGAGCTGTCTTTCGATTCCAAATGATCAGATTCAGAACCACTTAGAGTAACATAATTCCGATCATTGGAAACTTTGCTGTTGGAGAACAAGAATTTCCTCTCCTTTGAAGAGTTCATGTTGTCATTCTCAGACCCAAAACAATTTGGAAATGCATTATCAGATTCAGAACCCTTTGTCCTGATATCTCGTACATGTGCAGGAGGAATGGTACTGAATGAAAAGTGAAATGAAGATTCAGAAACAGTCCTTTTACCCGTTGATTCATCAGAATAAGATGTATGAGTGTCATTCTTAGAATCATCTTTAATCCCATCTAGTGCTTTATCCCAGAACCCAGAAAACACTGTAGAAGGATCAAGTGTTTTCTCCTTATACACATCTGAACCTGAATTACCATTTGATGCAAACTTCCTCTCTTCTTTACTAAAACCAGGTCCGATATGATTTAATTTATGCATTGTAGAAAAACCATCTATTGAATCAACCAAAGTAGCAAACTTCGGTGAAGAAGACATGGTTACCCCCTCGCTATTGTCATTAGTTTTGTCAGGATTGTCAAGGGTGGAATCAACAAAAATATGTCCCTCTGATCTGTCATGCTCATTTGAAATGACACTCTCACAGACAGAGGAATCATCAGAAGAATCACTGGAACCTGTGGAAGCTGAGAATCCAGAAAATGAATTACTGGACAATTCCGAATTAGAATCTGTTATATTCCCCTCTGTAAGGGACTCAAATCTGATATTTTCATCCTTCTGAGATGAAACTTTGGGAGAAAAGCAGATATCAGAAATCGAAGGCTTTTCAGAGGATGATTTACATTCTGTACTTTCACTTTCTGACTTCTCACCATATATTCCAGAGTAGCCTTGTTCTATCACCTTGCTGCCAAGATCACTTGTTACATCATAACTCTGGTGGCTTGTGCTGGAAGGATTGCATTCTAACTTGTGACCTTGCCGCCAATGAACAGTTTGACACTCAAAAGAACTGGAAACACCACAAACCAAGCATGCAATATTATAGATTGGAGGACGGTGAAATATGCAGACCCAAAACAATGAATTGGAACCACGGTAATACATAATGTCACAGTCACCTAGATCATTCAACTTAATGCATAAATGGGGTCGTGAAAGAAACATGCAAACAACAGCACTATTTTAGTAATATTCTCCAAACTAAAGAAAAAATCTAAAAAAAAAAAATGTTCTCTTCCTAAAGGTTTCTACATAAAAATGTAAAAAGACAATCTAAACACTTAGCAAAACTTGCAGAGCGATTTTATCTCGACCCACCAACAAGAGGAACAGGAAAGTGATCTCATAATCTAACTGTTAACCATGTAAAAGTGTAGAAGAATGAGCTACACTTGTACAAAAACTCCTCTGGGATAGTACTTAACTAAAAGCCAGATATTTTGTGTATTTATCTTGGTGGCGTGTAATCACAAGAAGTAAACACAAATTTAACATAATGTAGAGTTTGTTTTAGAAACCACAAGAGACAGAACTCCAGAAAACGAGATCAAGAAATGGTATCCCCGGTTTCCAACAATAATTAATAAAAGCACGGCAAATCTTGTCTGATTCTGAATAAATGAACCCCACAACCCATGCCACATTAAAAATAATACTTCTACTTAAACTATTCAGCACAATTTCAAAACGCACCAGTAGCGAACTGATTTGCACTGAGCGCAGCGCGCGGTGGCAGGGAAATAGCACACGGCACATTGATTGCTCGGAGCAGTAGTAGCTGCCGTGCCGTACCCATAGAATGCCTCTTTCTCAGCCCTGGCAGTTTCCTCCGCTGCCAAAACCAGAAGTCTCCTGATCTCCTCCTTTTTAGCCTCCGAAACCTGCCATCTACGGCTAATTACGAGGCCGATCACCGGCACCACCAGACAAACCACCAGAAGGACCAGGCTCGAAAACCCTAGATCCCCGGTGACATGCATTTATCCTGCACCCCACACACATCCAGCACCACCAACACACCCTAAGCAGCTACTACGAGGACCACACATAGATTGGCCCAACAGCTGCGCGGAAAACCCCGAGAAAAACTCCACCGAACCCCAACGTCTTGACCGTCAAAAATACGCGGCAACCCGTGACGGTGAGATTCACGAGGAAAGTGGAGTCCGTGAGTTGGAAATGTATGTAAATCGTAGTAGTCGCAAACACAGTGGGGTTAGCACTGGAAATTGAAAACGACGGAGGGAAACTCAGTTTGGGTGGTCGTTTTGTTGTTTTGTTAGGTTGGGATGAAGAAAAAGTTTGTAGGAAGGAAGAAGAAAGAGACGAAAGAAAACGCGGTAAATGTAAATAAAGAGGATTTCCTTTAATTTAATTTATTTCAATTAATTAATAAATTATTGATATCGATGGTTTGTCGAGGGAAAGGAATTTGGTTGTTGGAAAGCGTGAATTCCCTCTCGTTGGTTCGTTGGATTCGTCGTCATCTCAAATACTATTCCTTGGTTCGGGTCTCGAATCTCAAAACGGGTCGGGTTTGAGTGAATAGTATATATGGCACGTGAATGTGGGGCTCAGATTAATTGTGGTGGGTTGAGATTGGAGCAAAAAACGGTGCGGGTGGGCCCAGATGATGGTCGTAAAAATGGCTTCATTCTGATTCTTGCTTTTGGTGGAAGAGATTCGACGGAATTAACCAATTCGCAAGTAATTATCAGCTTAGGTGTGGGTCGGTGCTACTGCCCAAACATGCCTTTTCATTGTAAGCAAAGGATACTTGACTTTATTCAGAAGAAAATTTTACCATTTATAAAACCTTGAACCATCAACACACTATTCAAAACTGGTTCTTCTATTTTTGTTTAAAACGTAATATTTTCAATAAATTTAAATGATTAATAATTTTTATGGCCTTTTTTTGACTTTGAATTGTCTATTCTGCATGTTTGAATTGTCTAACTTTGAATTTAATTCTCACAGATATTGAGAAAATTGATTGAATAAGATGCACGGGTTATTGTAAAGACC
>Ga0209389_1004627_pt1 | contig 11518 bp, 5 predicted proteins | sample CowpearedBW_FD_187526 | JGI IMG/M metagenome (GOLD analysis project Ga0209389, IMG submission 187526) | Root nodule microbial communities of legume samples collected from California, USA - Cow pea red BW (SPAdes) (version 2) | ecosystem: Host-associated > Plants > Roots > Nodule | place: USA... | reverse complement strand
TTTAAATACATAAACTTCTGTTAATCTTTAATACTTTGTTTAAAAAAGTAATGCCCAGAATTGGAAACAATGAGCATAGAGTGTGGACTTATATTAAAATCTGATTTGGCAATTAGAAATTGAAGAACTCTCCACCTCAGAAAAATCCACCAACATGCTTAAACATGAAAGAACACCGAGAGAAAAAGGTGGTCCCGTCATCACATTTTTTAACTATTAACTATACCTTAATTATATGTAAATAAGTACGACCAAAAGCAATTAACACATTTCTTCATAAATTTACAAAGTAGGGTTAAACAGTTAGTTTCTAATTTCACTTATTTGTATAGTTTAAATGATATTATTTATTATTAAGGTGTGAGTGAAAATAACTTGATACTCAAGAAATTGTAGTTATTAATATTTTTATTTGACTAGTTGGTGTAGTTAGAGTAGTTGCATTAACTGATCAATGACTAAGATATTGTCACGTGATGAATAACAACAGCTAATAAATTTCTAGGTCAATACAAAGATATGTATATATAATAAGTCCAAATAAGAACGTAATGTGTTTGGGATTGCTTTAGATAATAATAATTTAGTGGAAAATAAATTATTCTACTTTGATCTGTGTGGGTTCCACTCCCATGTTAACTGAACCTGGTCACCGATTCACCGGTTTAAAAGACAAACACAAATACCAATATGATTCTCATTATAATCTATTCAACGACTAAGCAAACTTTTAGGAATAGAGACGGACTTTAGGTGAAGTGTTTTTAGAACCCATTACACAATAATAAAATAATTTGATTTAATTATAGTGAAAGACGACATTTTTTTCACTCGTAATCAAGTGTTAATTTGTTTCAAGAATCATGATTACCTTACGTTATTGGTCTTAAATCCCAGCCAAACTTTTAGGTAGGTCAAATGTAAATTGTCGTTTGTGTTGAAGAAAATAAAACACGATGAGATCCCGTATTAGTTGAGCAAAATGTGACCACATTTTGTCGTAATTTTTGTAGAAAGTTATAAACAAACTTTGTTGGGGTCCAAATTACGGAAGTTGCAAGCTTATCCTTGACCATCCACCAAACTTAAAACCTGACTTCACACTTTGGACTGAGAAAAGATTAATCTCAAATACATTTTTTAATCATTTGCTTTACTTTTGAGCTTCGGTTTGGTATATTATTAATTCATTTTGGTTTTCTTAAAGTGTTCCATTCAATATATCAATTTGATCATTTGTTAGTTTCTTACGCTACCCATAACCTGATATTTATCCATGTACGAGTGATTTTTTGTTAATAGGAAAAGTTTAGCATATAATGTTTTTTTATCAGTTTACAATGTTGAAAGAATTCGTTTTGAATATTGGAAATCCTAATTTTTCTTTTTATGTAAGATATTATTGAAGAACCTCTCTAAATTTCATATAAGATTTGTGTTTTTGAACAAATCACCCTCCTGAGTTTAACCCATTATACTGTGTTTCCTTCTCTCTCGGAGAAGGAAAGAGGCCCAACTCAAACTATAGTTTTCACGGCTATTTCTTCCTGCCCGCACCTTTTTTCTTCATACACCCCATAAAACTCAAATCCAAAATTAACGTCCATTAAATAATAAAAAGATAAAAATTACCTTTGTATAATGTATTCTGGATTGTACAATTTGAAAAATATTTATGTATCCAGAACTACATTCTAAAATATATTAAAAAATATGTTTTGGATAATGTGAAATCCTTAAAATATGAAAATGTTTTCTTAAAAGAAATAATAATAATAATAATAATAATAATAATAATAACCAAAATAACCTATGAGTTTCAAAAAAGGAGCATCATTCTCTCTCAAAATAACTTCTTCTCCAAAAACCTTCATCTCTTCCCTTTTGTGAATTCACCCAAATCCTCTCCTTTTTTTCAAACAAAGGACGTTTTCTTGATTGTCGCAAAGCCTCTTCGAGTCTAGCCGAACAAATTCTTTTTTTAGATAAGTCAAAATTTCGGTCTCCTTTGATGCCCAATCTGTTTTAGCTTTGCATGTAACTTTTCTTTAGTTGCACGTGCTCCTCGAGCCTTTGATTTTGCTCTTTGCTAATTAGTGACTCTTTTGGACCAGTTGAAACGTGTTTACGATGTCTCTAGGTTGAGGTAGAGGGTTTGCGAATTTAAAGACAATTTTGGGCTTTCTCAAGTGGTTGGGTTGTCTTCTAAGGTAAGAGAAGCTAATGACTTTTTGTATTAGTGATATTCCAATTTAATTAGAGTATTGCATGTTGATTCTGCCCGTAATGGAGGGTTTTCGTTTAGCAAATTGGGGCTTTTGTTAATTGAGGGTTTAATTAAGTATGTATGTGAGAAAAGTTGAGTTTTAAAAATGATAATTGAATAGAATTGATAAATCTGTCCAAATATGTTATGGTTGCTTCTTATATATGAGATGCATCGAAATTGATGATTTATTAGTGTTATGTTGAAAGTAGATTAGTTTGACAAGAGAAAGTTGATGAAGATGAAGTTAAAATTGTGGTGTTGGAGTAATGTGATGTTTGAGTTGAACTTGGAATTTGGTTGTAATATGGTAACATTGAAAGTAAAATCTTAAATCAAGTGGGAATTCAGACTTGTAACAATTTTGAATTTGAAAGATTGATATTACTTAGTTAAGGATGTGTTTTCACTCATTTATGGGTTTGTAAATGTTATATTTCACGTGGTTTAGGATGCAAATTGGAATGAGAGGTCTTGGTTGTTGCAATTGTACAATTTGGTATCTTTCACAAGACATTTTGAAATAAGTTTGAAGAGAGAAAAGTGAAAAATACCAAACGGTGCAGTGGAGTAAACCAAAAACCTCATACCAGACACATTTGTCATGGGGCCAGGCCCTGCATTTCGGGGGCTCTATCCTAGAATTTGCAAAGTCAGAGTGCAAATTTGAAGCCAGCTCCGAGCAGTGCATTTCAGGGCTGGGTGCCCAACCTTTGTTGCGCCAGTGCCGAGCGTCGAGTGCCAATATACTATGTTTTATGTTTTGATATGTTTCATGTTCCCTGGTCCTGTGATTTTATGATTTATGTTTTTCATGCTCTTTCAGTATGAATAACAATGGAAGATGAGCTTGTTGATACGAAGATCTTTAAGGGAAAGAAATTCTATTCCATGTAATTAGTAGTGTACACATTGATGTAAGGAGTTACTACTGATGAGTTACCTGATAATTAACATTATCATGTTTTAATTTTATTCATATTTGTATCTTATTTTTGGATTTTATTTAATATTTCAGGTTTTATCAAATAAAAGTGGAAAAGATAAATGGTCAGGATGTTAACCTATTGATACACCAGTAGAGGAAGGTTTAAAGTTGTGTGTAGATCCTAATCAAGTACTTGTTAATAATGGACAATACCATAGAGTTGTTGGAAGATTGATGTACTTAGCTTACACAAGGTCTGATCTTGCTTATGCATTAAGCATTGTAAGTCAATACATACATAAAGCCGGCGAGCAACACATGAATACAGTCATGCGAATTTTAAGGTATTTGAAATTTGTTTTACGAAAGAGAAGTCTATTCACAAAAAATTCAGATTATCAAAGCATAGATGTATACACAGATGCAAATTAAGCATGATCAATAGATGATAGGCGATTAAGTTCAGGATACTTCATCTTTGTATGTGGTAATCTTGTTGAAGTGGACAAATTTTTCATCAAGGAAAAGCTAGAAGAGGACATTTTGTGATTGCCTAAATTCGAGTCGAGTGTTTTCTGCATTTGTAGTCTAATTGGGCATGTGTGAGATCTATGTACGAACTTGAGGAAGAATGTTAAATTATTGTTGATTGACTGTCAATCATATAAATATAAATTCCTTCCATATTTAGGATTTGCTAATAATATGTTATAGAACATGAAATTATTCACGGTCCTGAATCTAATAGGAAGCATTGCAATTTTCATAAGATGTATGTGTATTTGTTTGTATGAAATTATCTGGAATTGAATTAATTCCACAGGTCACTTAATACACGGTGGATGACAACGAACATGGTTATGCTAGAGGGAATATTCATTGATTTTGATTTATAGAGCTTATGCATCAAATAATTTACTTGTGGATTTTAGCATGAAAAGAATACAATAATCTTCCCTGTCTTAAATCCATACTACTAACAGATACCAAACTAAACTTCAAAACCTATAGTGATAGTTGAATACTACTCATTACACAATAATTTGGTTATATTTTTTGAATGATTTTTCTATTTTTTTAATGGACTCCCTCAAATCCTTTTTATCACTTTTCCTTGAGGGTGATAGAACAACAATCTTACTCCAAAGAGAATGAGGTTCCATTATGGGGCTGGGTTCCTTGTGAAGTTCGTAGACGGAATCAGCTTCAGCATTCAAATCGGCTAACACTTTTAAGCATTTGTAATTTTTAATACACGCCTCCCCTCGATCCTCATTCTCGAATATGCTCCTTATAGTCTGTTATGTATTACAAACAAGTTATTATTTCCATGACATTTTGATATTCACAAAGTAAAATCAAACTCTCACATCTGGTGAACGACCAACAACATTTGTGCAGTAGAGTCTGGCGTAATCAACAAGATTATAATATCTTGGAAATGCATTAGCAAACATTTTGTGAGATTTCAACTGTGAATTTATGTTCACTGCGCTCCTTGTTATTATAGCTTTCCTGTCAAATTCAAATGTGAATGTTAATCGTCAAACCAATAAAACAAATTACCTAATTAGTAACATGGTACAACTCACAAGCATGTATACCTAATGATTCTAACCATAGCAAGATAACTATCACAAACCACGCCAAATAGCGCAATGCTATAAGGCTTTTTCGTGCATGGTTTTCCATTAGAAATTTCCTTTGATTGATTTTCTTCTTTTGTGTCATGTAATCTCTCCCAGTAATTTTCGGTGACCGTCCCATCTTCAGCTACTTTATACCCTACTCCCATTTGGTATTGGTATTCGTGAATATTTCTTGCCATCGCAATAGTCTGCTTTATAAATGACTCACATGATAAGGTATCATTCATGATCACATCCCGACCCTCATTTAGAGCTGTCACAAGCTTAGATAATGCAACATGAGTGGAAGATTGATGCATCTGTTCAAATTTTGAGTAAAATTAACTAATAAGAAAATCTAACATATCTCGATCATTTTGTAATAGCTAATTAAATTAAAAATAAAATTTATATGAACATGAAAGTTCTTAACATGCAAGTGTTCACACATAAACATACCAATTCAGCAGTTTGGAGCATGTCATCATGGTGAACTCTTGAATTAAGGGCCATATATATGATTTCAGTCTCACTAAAGACATTTGTCTCAACAACTATCACAGCATTTGTAGCTTCTCGAGACCAAAGTGCTCTGTCAAAGCCGTTTGATAGGTATAAATAATTTTACTTCAATATTGAAACTAAGTTAGAACATAAAATTTATTTCATACTTCAACATTGAATTTAGATTGTTGTGATCCTATATATTCTATAACAAGATAAACATCAATCAAATTAATTTATACGGTGAATGAACTAGTGAGATCCATCCTCTATATCATCATCGTATTTACGTGTCAAATACTTGGATTGGTATCTTGTAAATCTTGTGTTTTCATCATCATCTTACTTTTTATTATTTTGCAAAACTATTAGTGTCAAAGAATGATAATAAGTTGAGTGATAATACCCTTTGAGAACACTTTCAAGGACACAACTCTTTCCGGCTCCCATGCCACCCCCTATAAGTAGTAAAATCGGACTCCTCTCGCTGGGTATAACCTCATCCATGTCACCATTTTTTGCTTTCATCTCTTCTGTCGAAGTAGACAACCTTCTTGTCACCTGAATATTCTTGTTTTCTCTTTCAAACCTTTGTTTTCTGTGAACACCACACCATAATATAGCCAAACAAATATTTAATATATGTATACTAAGAAATATATATCATTAAAACTTTAAAAACTTTTAGCTCCATCACACTATCGTGACATTAATTTGAACTATATTAGAAAATATTGTACAAGTTAAGGAAAATATAATTTTACCTCATAGCTGCCAATATAATTTTCTTGAACTTTTTCGTATGTCCAGACTCAACACTTAAAGCCTATATATATAGATATTAAGTTAGGATTAACGTATAATTTACTTTGGAAGGGTGACATCAACTTTATTATTTATCAATTCATAATTTGTTCACTAACTTTATATATATTTTTTAAAAGAAAAAAAAATATATTGGTGAACGAACAAGGTAAGATAAGATAAATACCAAATTAATGACATGTGTGACTTGATTCCAGTGAAATGCTAAATAACTGTTAACGCATCTCTCAAACTCATCCATGAGATTCATATATAAAGAATAAGCGTTGCTCCCGTTGACACTACAAATGTATTCATAGATATTTTCATCACATTCTTTGGATCTTCTCAAAAGGTCTTGGGCCAATATACATAATACTGGAACCTCACTAGCATCTTTAAATCCAATCTGTCTTGCTGCAGCCACATCAACTAAATAAGATAGTGAAAACATTATACAACATATATTATAGACACTGAAAAAGTGCATGAAGATTTAATATAAAAAGAATAAAATAATAAATTTATAAGTTATATAATGTGACAAGGAGTTAGATAAAGTGAAAAAACAGATATATAATAGACGATATATGTACATAAAATCATGATATATGTGTATTTTCCTTTTAGCTTATTTCATTGGAGAGAACAGAAAAATTGAAAGTCACAGATTAAACATCATATACCAACGTAGTGGGAGAACTTTTCAATCTCTATAAGACGGTTAGATTTCGTCTTTTTTAGCAGTGGAATCAACTTCTTCTGCTCTCTCACCATCCTCGCTCGTGGTAGGAAGATTGAGGCTGTGACGACAATTAACCCGGCGAAGGAGACACCTAAAACATGTAATAACTTCATTTCCTTTAAAACTCGAATCATAGCTATTGGTTTAGGTTTACAAATGCGGGAGGCAACACTGGCAGACTTCTTTACCTAAAACATGAGTGGTCTATCAATTTTGTTGTTTTTATAACTAATTTGCTGTAGTTCCCTTTTCTTTTTTTTCTTTTTTTTTTTTTTATAAAAGTCTAAATCTTAACAAATACGACTTTCAGATCTCAATCACTTAAGGCATGACAATTAAGGACCACGAATTATGCTTTAAATAATGTATCCTTCACTCCGAGCCACATGTTATAATAAAAACATAAAAGAGGTGTAATCAAAACATTAGAAACAGGAAATTATCACACTTATCAAGGATTTTACTAGCACTCAAGTCTCATTCTTGTGCAAAGACTCCTCTTTTCATCTAGGGGCGGAATCCACTTGTTATCCTTAGCAAAACATAAACAACTGCTTCAAAATATCTAGTTGATTTAATCAACTTCACCACTTTTATGGCAACTAACGTATCTTTTTTTCTCAATTTAAGTACTTATATTTTTTTAAAATAGACTTTATACTGTTCATTCCGTTACGTTCTATTTTTATGTCATACATGTCAATTTGTAATATTTTTTTTTCTTTTATTCTTTTCTTTATGTTTTCTTGATCATGTTAAGTGTTAGCATTAGTGTCATGTATTAGTCCAATTTATTTTAATAATTAACATTAAATAATTACTTTAATAACAAATCAATATACAACAAATTAATTCATAATCATCGACGGATGCCGAATGACGTCGGATCGGATCAATAAAAAAATGTTAAGAAAACATAAAGTATAATTTATTTGGAAAAAATAACAAATATAGAGAATATTATACTATTATGTTACAAGACCGTAAAAGAATATTACACTTCAACAATATTATACTACAGGAGTCTTATATATCTGCATTACAATTTCAGACTTTGATACATAATAAATATAAATACTCATTAAACATTAACTTAATTTTTAATTCACAATAATAAATGTGTTAGAAGTTTTAAATAATGACAAATACAAGATTATACCATTAAGACATAATAAATATAAATAGTAATTAAACATTAAAAAAAACTTTAATTTACAAATAATTTTTTTTTGTTAAAAGTTTGAAATAATGACAAATCAAAATATTATAACATTAACATATAATAAATATAAATACTAATTAAACATTATTCAAATTTTTAATTCACTAACTAAAAATTGTCTTTATTTTGAAATTTAAATAATACTAATTAAAAATTATGATTTTTCTTTCATTAAAACACACATGTATGTTATTTCATCCGCATATTATTATAATTAATATTAATTGAATTAGTTAGTGAAGATTTACTATCAATAAATTGATGCATATTATATTTCGATTAGGAAGTAAAAAATGGTGTGCATGCAAAGATGTCAGTGGCTCCCTTAGAGGAAAACGTGGGGCTGACCGATACGCTGGTTCTTTTGCAGGTTCCTCTGAAAAAACAAAACAAAACGAGGTTATTGTCCTCTTTCCACATAAAAATCAAAATCGTGCAAAAATGTTATTTCTCTCTCAGCCTGTTCTAATGTTTATAATTATTGTACTCCTCTGCACCACAAAATAGGCTCTACATGAATATAGTCAAAAAGCTTCAGCCCTCCTTACCGAGATAATGATGTTCTCTGGGTTAAGGGTTTTATGTTGTAGTTGTAGTACTGCGCTGAGCCTCTGCTATGATTTCCATTTCTTTGCAGTCAGACAGAATTTTTTTTTCTGGAGATTATTTAGAGATTCACGTTTTTGGTGAGTCACATCTGAATCAAAACTTTGAATATTTCAATAGAACTGCTTACCTGAATGTAATGTTTTTTTCTGCCATAGTTGTTAATCCATTGGTACTAACATCTCCAAATTCCTACTTTTAAAATTGAGGTAGTTCTAGATTGTTCTCATAATTATAGGAATTATTAGTTCATGCAGTATATTCTAGGATTTTTATTTTCTTCAACTTTCTAGAAATTTATATCATTATTCAAAATACCTCTTATAATTGACGGGAATGAAACTTCTTCCAACCGGTGACACGAATGAAACCTCTTACTTTCCCTTTCCTTCTCGATGCGCATCTACCGCTGCCACCTTTGACTTATCCTCGTTTTTCTCCTCTTCATATTCTGTATCTCTTTCTCTCTACACTTCTCTTACAACTTCGACACAACCATCTTTGTCGTACTTCTTGTCACTCTTGAGTCATTGTTGTGACCATCATATCTTTATTTCCTCATCTTTCTCAATTGAGTGAATTAATTGTCAAGTACATTATTAACAAAAATATTTATCAATAATACAAATTTTAATTTATCCACTTAAATATTCATGATTAATTAAAGTTGGTTGATGAAATCTATTAGTAAATTTGGATTTACTAACGAATATATTTCTCTGAATAAAAATTCATCGATAATTACAAAAATTCTTTTAGTAAATGATAGCTAATTAGTACATGTTAAAAAAAGTCAACTTTCACCAAAATATCCAATTACAAACATTGAATATAATATTCAAAATATACTCATATTTATTTAATCAATTTTAAACTAAAAAATCAAATCACATAAAAAATGTAGACAAATAATAAAATATCAATTCTTTTAATAATCTGATCAGCGAAACTAAAATTCTTAAATAAAAGTTGACGAGTAAAAGTCAATTTTTCTATACCCAATCGTCAACTGCAAATGTTTATTTATCTGCCAGTAGAACAATTTTGTCGTTTGTGTTGAAGAAAATAAAACACGATGAGATCCCGTATTAGTTGAGCAAAAATGTGACAACACATTTTGTCGTAATTTTTGTAGAAAGTTATAAATAAACTTTGTTGGGCTCCAAATTACGGGAGTTGCAAGCTTATCCTTGACCATCCACCAAACTTAAAACCTGACTTCACACTTTGACTGAGAAAAGATTAATCTCAAACATTTGCTTTACTTTTGAGCTTCACTTTGGTATATTAATTCATTTTAGTTTTCTTAAATTGTTCCATTCAAAATATCAATTTGATCATTTGTTAGTTTCTTACGCTATAACATGATATTTATCGATGTACGAGTGATTTTTTTTGTTAATAAGAAAATGGGTTAAATATGTTTTTGTCCCTCAAGTTTCAGTGAATTTTGGAATTAGTCTCTCTTTGAAATTTTATACAAATTTAATCCTTCATCTTTATAAATACGTTGATTTAGTATTTCTTACCAAATTTTGTTAAATTTATCTGACATTTTAAACACATTTTATGATAATATTTGAATTAACGTTGAAGCTAAAATATGTCAAACGGTGTAAACAATTCAAATACTATCATAAAATGCACTTAAAACGTCAGATAAACTTAACAATATTTGGTTAAAAGGAATAAATTCACGCATTTTTAAAATGAAGGATTAAATTGGTCAAAATTTTTGAAGAGAGACTAATTCCAAATTTTACTGAGGGACAAAAATATATTTAACCCATAAAATTTTTTTAGCATATAATGTTTTTTTATCAGTTTACAATGTTGATGATTCTTGTAGAAATAATTCGTTTTGAATATTGGAAATCTTAATTTTTATTTTTATGTAAGATATTATTGAAGAACCTCTTTAAATTTCATAGAAGATTTGTGTTTTTGAACAAATCACCCTCCTGAGTTTAACCCATTATACTGTGTTTCCTTTTCTCTCGGGGTAGGGAAATAGGCCCAACTCAAACTATAGTTTTCACGGCTATTTCTTCCTGCACGCCCCTTTTTTCTCCATACACCCCATAAAACTCAAATCCCAAATTAACGTCCATTAATTAATAAAAAGATAAAAATTACCTTTGCACAATAATTTGAAAAATATTTATGTATTCAGAAATACATTCTAAAATATATTTTGGATAATGTGAAACCGTTAAAATATGAAAATATTTTCTTAAAAAAAAAAATAATAATAACCAATGAATTTAAAAAAACAGCATCATTCTCTTTCAAAACCACTTCTTCTCCAAAAACTTCCATCTCTTCCCTTTTGTGAATTCACCCAAATCGTCTCCTTTTTCTTATAAAGAGGATGTTTTCTCGATTGTTGGAAAACTCTCTTCGAGTCTAACCAAACAAATTCTTTTTTTGATAAGTCAAAATTTTGGTCTCCTCTGATGCCCAATCTATTTTTAGCTTTGCATGTAACTTTTCTTTACTTACATGTGCCCAACATTCTCTATCCTGATTAAAATAAACACATCTTTATTATCTATATCGACAATCATACTCTACCATAAGGGGTATTACTTAGAATCAAGTTGTCCCGAGAATTTCCACTTAAAATCAAACTATTCCAAAAATTTTCATTTGACATCAAACCATCCCAAAAAACTTCATAATTGCTGCTACCCGCAACAAAAACTTTATAACATGAAAGAATACAAATATTTTACCCACCCACGTAGAACATTTAGAAACTCAAATAGTGGTAGGTTATGTGGCTTGTATGTAGTGGTCATTTTTATTTGTTGTG
>Ga0209389_1004625_pt1 | contig 11518 bp, 6 predicted proteins | sample CowpearedBW_FD_187526 | JGI IMG/M metagenome (GOLD analysis project Ga0209389, IMG submission 187526) | Root nodule microbial communities of legume samples collected from California, USA - Cow pea red BW (SPAdes) (version 2) | ecosystem: Host-associated > Plants > Roots > Nodule | place: USA... | reverse complement strand
GAAAATAAAAGACAGTAAAACAAAGTAACAAGTACAACCTACAAGCATTGTCTACATCATCATCACTAACCACTAAGTTCTTAATCTTGTTAATTATGTCTCGCAAGGTGATTGGTTTCTTCTCAAACAGTGAACCTACTATCCCACTTACATCAACATCAAATTCAACACATTTACCAACCATACTAAGACCTACGCATATACAAACAACATAAATCGATAACCCCACCAAATGCTGACCTACACGAATGTATTCCCCTTGTGGAACCCATCTATGCAAAACTTCCCTCAACAAAGGACAATTTATTTCCAATGCGTTGTCCACCTCCAAACACCATCTAAATGGTGTTGCCTGAATCCGCTTACGGTGGGTGTCTTTTAGTACATTGTTTACTTCAACAATGTACTTGCTTTCGCACCTATGCACAATTCAAACCTATAGCACCATGAACAAAATATTATTTATTATAAATAATAAAAAAAGTTAAATCACTTAAAGATTCCAATCATACCTTATCAGCATTTTTCACCACCTTCTTCTTCTTCCCTTTATTGCTTGCTTCCGGAATACATTTGCATTCACGTTTACTAGACATCTTACTTAAAATTCCTAAATAACATACCAAGTTCATTGAAATTCATCAAACATATATCCACAAAGGAACAAATATAACTGAAAATTTATCACATGCACCAAAGTAAATAACCTCATAAACAATTATTCACTACTATAACAAAATAGATAAAAAAAATTGATTCATAAACTCATTGCAAAAAATGCAGCACAGGTCATTACTTGGGTGCACAAAAGTCATCACCAACAAATCAGACATCTTTAACCCCACTTATTACAAATCACATCTTATTAACCAATGTCGTTCACCCCAAAAACACGAATTGGCTGCTATAGTATGAGTTCAAAAAATTGAGTCAAACCACATTATTGCAAAAAATGCTGCACAGGTCAACACTTAGTTGCACACAGGTCATCACACACAAAAATGTTGCTTATAAGAAAGTGAAATCAATGTTCAAGAGGGTCCAACGCAGCAAATGATCCAATGGGGCCTTTAAGGATCAGACGGTCTATAGATCCACACATCAGGTGGTCTAGTCCATTGGACTTATCATAAATCAAGTTATCCTATCAATCTTCAAAACACTATATTTCTTCATTCAGCTCAAAATCCTAGTTTCCCAAAGTATGGAATTATAGCCATTATTGGAAAATCAATTGTTGATATTGTGACAGAATATATTTACATGAATAACAATTATAAAGTTAAAATCTTAAATGTTTTTTTTCTATCAATGGTTATAAGTTCATCTTCTCTCTATATCATGCAGTTTTTCCATTAGAGAAGTCAAATCCTAACATTTGCTATCTTAGTATCTATTAATAAAAGGTAATTAAAAAGGTAATATTGTAAATTAAAAAGAAAATTTGAATTTGAATCTGAATTTTGTAGAAAAGGTAATTAAAAAGATGATGAGTAATTACTTTTTTAATAAACATGAATCATTACTGATATAATATAATGAATATAAAACAAGGAAATGCTGTAAATTTTAATTCAATGAGATTTATAATCTGAAGGAAGAATATTTTACACGTTATATATGACAATTTTCACACTTTGTTCAATAACCCATTACCGATGCAAAACTTCAGAGCAAATCAATATATACACAGAGGACTATATATCTTATCTTATTTTATCAATGCTTCTTCCTAAATATCATTCTGTATTAGGAAGGCTTGAAGTAGACCATGATAAAACAAAACCTACATTCTTATTCATTTCATTTTGGGTGAGGTTAGATGTGTTTGATATTTGAATTTGAAAATATAATACAATATTTTTTCTACTGAAGAATGGGGTGGAGCTAAGATGCAGGTGCAAGCATGCTTAGTAGTCAATGTGCCTGTATGGAAAATAGAATGGCCAAGCATACATTTAGAGGTGATATGCAACGAAGCCAGAAAGAGAAAAACAACGGTAATTCCTTAATGTTTCAAACATTACCAAATTCATTTGAAAAAATTGTAAAACCAGCGAGACATAGGGACATAGAGAAACTTATGTGCTACACACAGCACATATATTGATATTCAATAACAACCAAACATTCAAAACTCACACACAGAGTTTGATCCCAGAGAGAACGAAAAAGTTCACATCAAACAAACACACGATATCAGACAAATATTCCAGATTCTAATACTCCTCATTTCCGTCACCATCTTCTCCTTCGCCAGATCCATCAAGTTATCATCTAAGAATTATATTGATGCACTTAAACAACCCCTAAGACAACAAATAAAAAAAAAATCGTCATACCTACAATCTGCTACAAAGCCGGTCCTTCGTAGAACTGCGACCTTTGAAAATAATGGTTGAACAATGGAGGAGATGCTTCGTCAGAACTCCCTTTCACTCCAAAAACCGCTGCCGTTGATAGTGACAATAGAACTTACAACTACGACCACAAAAGGGGGTCAAATGAGAACTCATAGCAGTGAGCGCGGGGGAGAAAGGAAAGAATGTTCAAATTTTCGACCAAAAAACCATTCGCTATCTAGAATGAACACCTTGCCAGTGGGAAGAAAAACGACGATTGTGCGGAGAGAAGAGGGTTTTCGACTGAGTGCGCGGGAGAAGGACAAAAGAGAAACGGTTCAACTCCTCCACAACAAACGCCCTCCCTGTCCGCAAACCCTAACCCTTTCAAGGTTTAGCTGCAACAGAGATTCTGCAAACCCACACTGTGTTATCTTCTGCTATCTTCCTTTGCCAGACGAACCACTCCAAAAACCGTTCGCGTTGCCGGTGACAAGAGAACCTACAACTGCGACCACAAAAGGGGGTAAAGTGAGCGCGGGGGAGAAAGGAAAGAATGTTAAAATTTTTGACCAAAAAACTATTCGCCATTTACAATGAACACCCTGCCGGTGAGAAGAGGGTTTTCGTGCGACGACTGTGCGGAGAGAAGAGAGTTTTCGACTGAGTGCGCGGGAAAAGGAGAAAAGAGAAACGGTTCAACTCCTTCACTAAGCCACGTCTGACGTAAAATGCTTCAATAAAATTAATTTTAATTTAAAAAATAAAATCCACCTGTGCATGCCACGTCATGGAGTCAAGTATGGAGTGAAAATATGGAGTCAGGATATCATTTTCCAAACATAAAATAGCAACAAATTATAAAATGTATGTATTAAGTTTCTTTCTAATCATCAAATTCTTCTTTAACTCCAACATAATTGTCTTTAATGTCATAATCCAATGTGGCATATCCCTCCTCCTCTTACCCTTATGAGAGACTCTTATCAAAGTTAAGTAATCTTTCAAACTCGAAATCATAGTTGTCATGCAATTCATTTTGAACTTGAATTTGAGTCTTCACTTTACCCTTCTTAGGTTGTGTTGGAGTTAGAGTTGGAGTTGCACATGGGCCTTTCTTAGAAGCATGGGAAGTTCCAATAACAATACCACAACTTGATGGTTGCTTTCTTTTATTAGTTGCTTATCTTCTTGTATAAACTATTGGTTCTCCAATACGCGAAGCTTCATAAATAGTTGGCCAATTAAGAGTGAGATCATCATCAAAAACCAAATCATTAAACCCCTTTTCATTATCATTATCTTCATCAACTTCTCCCACTAACCACTCATTACATTCATCAATGTCATTCAATAGAATAGGTTCTATTTCATCCCTAGTATTATATCTTTGAGTAAATTGTTGATTATACTTCATGTAAACCAAATCATGCAACCTTTTATGTTCCAGTCTATTCCTTTTTCTTTGAATGAATCTACATTATGAATAAGTAATATGTGAATTAATTTCTTTCTACAACTTACAAATAAGATAATAATAAAATGAGTCATGTCTTATTACTTGCTAAAAAACACTCCAATTGCGCCCACATCCCGATGAACTACATGTCAAGCTTAAAATCTTGATTGCTAGCTTTTGTAAGTTGAGAGCTGCATGCCCATAATTCTTCCATCATTGAGCTACACAAGTAAAGAAAGTAACTTAGAATGTAACCATTATATCTTAGCGTGATTTAAAAAGTATTTAAGTGTCTCACCTAGGGCTACAAAAAGAGGACCTGACCTGTAAATCGTAGGAGATAGAGGCGTCAACGCTTTCATTGGGGTCGTAGCAGAAGGAAGCATCGCCGCGCTCTCTGGGACTTCTACTCCCAAGGTTGTGCCTAGGGATGGCAAAAATACCCGTACCGCGGATATCCGCAGATAAAATCCGCGACGGATAGTTAGTACCCGCGGGTATTTATTATCCGCGAGTAGCGGGTAGTGAGAATTTTAATACCCGCTTATAAACAGGTCAAGTGCGGGTATCATACTATCCGTACCCGCGGGTACCCGTTACCCGCAAAAAATTAAAATTAAAATTTAATTTATATTTTATTAAGTTAAATTTAATTAAAATTAAAATTAACAGTATATTTTTTTATGTCAAATTTAATTTTAATTAAAATTTAATTTAATTTATATTTATTTTTATAATTTTATATTAAAAAATTTATAAAATATTTTTTTCAAATATTTGCGGGTATTGGGTATCCACGGGTACCCGCAGGTTTTAAAAATATCTGCGGGTATTTTTGAAGCGGATACCCGGCGGGTAAACGGGCGGGTAACGAGCAGATTTTTTTTGGCGGGTCGAGTTGCGGGTAAGCACTATCTGTGCCCGACCCGACCCGTTGCCATCCCTAGTTGTGCCTTACACAGTGGGTTGTCGTCGTCGCTGTGTACATGTTTCCTGCAAATTATAGGAGATAGAGACATCGACGCATTCGTTGGGGCCGTAGCAGAAGGAACATATGATAAAGTTACTACTGAATTACTAGTGATGAGTTTGAATTAAGAAAAACGTCCTTAAATGTGATAATATCTTAAAAAAAAGATGAAATTAAGAGAGTTTATTTAAAAAGATGTTCATATCAAATATAACTTTATAAATTTTGAATGTATTATTTTGACTCCTCCAAAATTATTGGTCAAGATTAGGGATGGTAAAAATACCTGCACCCGCAGGTATCTACTAATAAAATCTGTGACAAGTATTTATTACCCGCGGGTAACGAGTATTTTAATACTCGCTTATAAACGGGTCATTTGCGGGTATCATACTACCTGTACCTGCGAGTACCCAATACCTACAAAAAATTAAAATTAATTTATATTTTATTAAGTTAAATTTAATTAAAATTATGTTTTATTAGCTTAAATTTAATTAAAATTAAAATTTAATTTAATTTAACTTATATTATATTTTATAATTTATAATTTTTTTAAAAAAACTTATAAAATATATTTTTTTAAATATTCACTAGTATGCGGGTATTCACGAGTACCCGTGGATACCTGATAAGTTAACGGACAAATAGTGGGTGAATTTTTTTTTTGCGAGTCGGGTTACGGGTAGGCACTATCCATGCCCGACCTGACCCGTTGTCATTCCTAGCCAAGATTCGTCATTTGTGCATCTCCAAGATATTTTCTTCTTATATCACAACTGTTATGCAATTATTTTCAAATGATGTATGCCAATTAAATATATTTTAAATATCACATTTGAATCTTTCTACTCTTTTTTAATATTTTTATTTATTGTTTATTTTTTTTTTCACACAAGAATGTTTAACACTCTCAATTTAAGGGTTCAATAGCATAAACCTTTCATTTACTAGGTTATATAGAAAATTGAAAATTTATCTCATTTATTATATTATTATTAGTTTTTGTTTCCTTTAAAGAACTATTTTGTTTCGCTAAAACAATTTCTTTATCTCTCAACCATCGACTAGGTTGATATTTAAAATTTTTTTCTTACATCTCCAAGGTATTTTTAATGTTATCATACCCATTAATTATACATTTATTTTCCTGTGTGATTTCATTGAATGGTCTATCAAATTGTCTCTAAGACACACATTTTATCATTTTTTAATATTTTTATTTGTTGTTTATTTTTATCATATATAATACTTTTTTAATATTTTTTATATAATTATTTTTTATTTTCTAACTCATTATCATACATGTAATTGTATCACTATAATTGTATAAATAAATTTTATTCACTATAATATAATAATTTAGTGTAATTATCATTAATTTTTTTTATCACCATCCAATATATTGAAGTTCAAAAGATAAAAGATTTATGTTAAATTTATATCATTATTAGTTTAATCTTTGAATATTTTTTGATTTTGATCAAGTGATGTATTATAACTGTTATTAGTGTATAAAAAAAGATATTCCAATAGAATTTAAAAAATTTAAGTAAATAGATTTTTAAATTTTTTAAATTTTGAATATTTGTTTGCTTTTTATATTTAAAAAATATTTAAATTTTATCAACAGGTTTTATTGACATTTGCAAATTTAATGAATGTTTTTGTTCTCATGAAATTTTATTTGGTATTCTAATTTGAAATGTGTACAATTATAATTTCTTTCATAATATTTAAAATTGAAAAAAAAATCGTCTTTTCAATATTTAATAATGGGTTAAATATGTTTTTGGTCCCTGAACTTTCAGTGAATTTTGAAATTAGTTCATTTCGAAACTTTGGACCAATTTAGTCCTTTGTCTTTCAAAATAAGTGGATTTAGTCCTTTTAATCAAATTTTGTTAAGTTTATTTGACATTTCAACATGTTTCATAATAGTATTTAACTTAACATTAAAGCAAAAATATGTCAAACAATATAAACAACTCAGATACAATTCTCAAATGCGTACAAAACATCAAATAAACCTAACAAAATTTGATTAAAAGGACTAAATCCAAGTATTTCGAAAGATGAATAACTAAATTGGTCCAAAGTTTCGAAATGGATAATTTCAAAATTTACTAAAAATTAAGGAACCAAAATCATATTTAATCCTTTAATAATATTATATTTCCTTTACTGTAATTTTGTTTTGTTTTATATAAATTAATTAATTGATATTAGAACAGTAAGAAAACATGTACGAGTACGAGTATATATCCATTATTTATTGAGATTGGGTATAAGGATAATGATAAATTTTTTTTTAAGATGAATATGAAATAATGAAACTCATTCCGATCTTATCACGTTGTCATTCTTAAACTGGACCGAACGACCAGCCGGAATAAAGATCCAAAGATCGAAAAAAATTATTTAAACAGACAATTAGACGTTATATCCGGAACATAATTATGTTTTATTTTTCCTTACTTTTTCTTGAACCAAATCCATATATTTCCACTTCATTTCCGCTTCATCTCCCATCTTCCCATAGAAAAGCCAAAACCGATCATGATCGTGATCAGCGGTGGCTATTGTTCAGGGTGTATATGGTGTAAGTCTGCAGGCAAATAGTAGGACACCACAGAAAGCAGGCCGCCGGAACAAATATTCTCTCTTCCAATGCTCTATCCATTCCCCTCCTTCCACATGGCATACATCCATCACCTCATTCTTTCTAAACAAAAAATAAAAATAAATATACAACATATTTTTTTAACACTATTTCTTTTATTTATTAAAAAAACAATATAATCTTCTTCTTCTTCTTTTACATTTTATTATAATTTTAAACGTTTATTTATTGTAAAACAATTGATGTTTTAATATGTCAAAATTAACTAATATTTTTTTTTTCTCAAATATAATTATCTAATAATATTCATCATTCGAGATGCAAAGCATCAAAATCAATGCATATGCTTGAGTGAGAATGCGCCAACCTTTTACATAGTAAACATTTCTTAATTTATGCATATTAATTAATTAAGTCTAATTAAAAGGAGAGAGATATAATTTACAATGTCCAGTTTAAGATTAAGTCCAAGAAAAGTTGTACTTGGAAGAGTAAATACAACTCATAGAGGGTAAAAGCCGGCCATGTACGTCGATAAAATCAATACATTACAACTCCTATATATCTAATCCTCATTCAGTTTGAAATCGGTGTGACCTAACAATTCATCTAAGCAACACCATTTGCATAGAAAACATTTGTTAGTTCTTCCCTAATTTACTCTAACTCCTTAGTTCAAATCAAATGGCTTCTTCTTCATCTTCTTCTTCAGCTCCTCTTGCCTTCTTTGCCATCTCCATGGTTCTGCTTTCCTCAGTTGCTATGGCTACTGATTATGTTGTGGGTGACGACAAGGGTTGGACTCTTGATTTCAACTACACAGTTTGGGCACAAGACAAGGTTTTCCGTGTCGGTGACAACCTCTGTATGTTCCGAAAAACCCTACCTACTTCTCGAAATTATCACTATTATTTGCATGGATCTTTTATACTGTTTTATTAAACATAAAACAAAAAACAAGGGTTAGTAATTTACAATGCAAATTTCTAACTGGGTTTTAAGAGTTTCATGATGAGTAGTGTTATTATAAGTGTTTGGAGTTCCTTTCCTAAGACGAAGATGCTCTTTATGGCAGTGTTCAACTATGACAGCTCGAAGCACGACGTGGTGAAAGTGAACGGAACAGAGTTCCAGGATTGCAGTTCCACGTCGGCGAACGAGGTATTCACAAGCGGAAAGGACGGGATCCTGCTGAAATCAGAAGGGAAGAAGTGGTACATTTGCAGCAAAGGCAACCACTGCAGTAATCATGAAATGAAGCTCGTCATCAACGTGGAATCTGCAGCTCCGGCACCGGCTCCCGTTTCCTCCGCTCCCTCTCTCCTTGCTTCTCTCTCTGCTGGGGCCCTCATCGTTGCCGGAGCAGCAATCCTTGCCTGAGATCAAAGCAACTACCATAGAAAACTCTTATTTCCTTGTTGAATGCATTATCATCATTCGTTTTATGTTGTTTTTGTTATAAGCTCGTCTCAATAATATGTCTGATTTCATTTGGACTGCAAGATAAGTGTTTCCGGAGAACACCATGCTTGCTTTGTTACCCACTCTTATTACCTTTTATATTTATAAATAAATCCTAATTCTTTATGCTATGCTGCAAGAAAATCTTTAATAAATAAAAGATAATTACAGTGCCACGTTGTCGGGAGATTGTAGATTGTGAATTGTGAATGTCGATATGGATGTAAAAAAAATTAAATATGTATTTGTCCCATAGTGAATTTTATAATTAATTTATTTCGAATTTTTTCATTAATTTAATTTTTCTTTTTTTGAAATACGTAGATTTAGTTCTTTTAATCAAATTTAGTTAAATTTATTTACTTAATATTAAAACAAAAATATGTCAAACAGTATAAACAACTCAAGTACAATCCTGAAATACGTATAAAAGATCAAATAAACCTAACAAAATTTGATTAAAATGACTAAATTCACATATTGGTCTAAGGTTTTAAAATGGACTAATTCCAAAATTTACTGAAAGTTAAGGGACCAAAAACATATTTAACCCTACAAAAATGCGTAATCATGGATATTTATGATAAAACTCTTAATGGGTAGAAAATTGATTATGAATGGATATCAATGAATAATAGAAACAGATATTTTTTATACCCGCATGATAATGAGGTGGGTACGCATATCACAATATCCATATCCATGGATACATATACTTTTATACTCTAATTTAAATTAAAAAAATATGATAAAAATATTAACACATTGATTTTGAATGTGTTATATTTTATCAATTGGTTGTAAAAATTATTTATTTCTTTGTAAACGGTCATTCAACACTATTTTGATGAGTTATTTGAACTTTGTTTGAAATTTATGAATGTTTTGTATTGTATTTTATTTGAATTTATGATTAAAATATGTTATTAAAATTTTAATTTTTTTTATATACCTAATACCTGTGAATATTCGTGGAAATTAAAAAACTATGTGAGTACCTGTATACTGGATACCTACATGAATATGGGGACCAATATGAGGCATATACTTATCCCGCGGGTAGGGTAGGAGGAGTTACTATCCGTACCCTACCCGCCCTGTTGACATCCTTAACTCTGGCGTGTTGTGTGAACTAATTTATTTATGAACTATAAAGTACTAGTATTTGTTGTCGTCGACGACAAGCTGAACAGTGGCCGACGAGTGAGACGATCACTTTTCGTGCGATGAACACAAGATTTAGGAAGTTGTTTGAGTAAATGCTTTGTGTAACCTCTTTAGCGTCAGAACCATCCATCCTTTTTCTAATGTCTTCCTTTCTCTCTTATACTCGGATTGTCCTTGCTCTACCCTTAATTTTCCTGGATTCACAAGCATAATCTGGGGTGGGGTGGTTTACGTGGTGTCGACCCCTATGTGCGAGGCGACCGTTGGCATGTTTCTTGCATCTAGAGATGACAATGGGGCAGAACGGGGACGGGTTTCACAATCCCACACTCATCCCCATAAAAAAATGCATCCCCATCCTCATACCCAAATCCAACGGGTATCAAACTTTTGTCTCATCCCTATCCCCACCGAGTAACGGGTATATACTTGTACTCATACACATACCCGATTTCTTACTGTTTCAATATTAATTAATTAATTTTTATAAAATAATATAAAATTATGGGAAATGAAACATAATATTATCAAATATTCAATATTAAGTGGAGAGTTGTTTCTTCAATATCAAATATTTAAAAAGAAATTATAATTATACATTTCAAATTAGAATATCAAATAAAATTTCATGAGAACCAAAACATTTATTAAATTTGCAAACTTTAATGATACCTAGTTAATAAAATTAAAAATATTTTTAAAAAATATAAAAGGAAATCAAATAATGAAATTAAAATATATTTTAATTGTCTGTTTACTTCAATTTTTTAGATTCTAATGAATATCTTTTTATACATTAATAAAGCTTATAATAGATCACTTAATCAAAATCATGCAAAGAATAAAGATTAAACTAATAATAATAAAATTTCAACATAGATCTTGTATCTTTTGAACTTCAATATATGTTGAATGGTAATAAAAAAACCATAGCAATTATATTAAATTTTTATGTTATAGTAAATAATTTTTTTTATACAATTATAGTGACAAAATTACAGTTTGATAATGAGTTAGAAAATAAAAAAATAGTTATATAAAATATATAAAAATAGTATACTACATGATAAAATCAAACAACAAATAAAAATATTAAAAATATTTCAAATATGTGTCTTGAAAATAATTTGAAAGATTATTGAATGAAATCGCACAAAAGAAACCAAATATATAATTATAGTTATGATAAAATGAAAAATACCTTAGAGATCTAAGAAAACTTTTTAAATATCAACATAGTCAATGATTGAGAAATAACAAAAATTGTTTTAGCAAACCAAAAAAGTTCTTCAAATGAAACAAAAATTAATAATAATAGAGTAAAAAAAGATAAAGTTTTTATATTATCTAGTAAATGAAATATTTATGCTATTAAACACTTGAATTAAGATTGTTAAACATTTTAATGTGAAAGGAAAATATACAATGAATAAAAATATTAAGAAATAATAGAAATATAAAAATGTGAGACAAAAAAAATATTTAATTAACATACA
>Ga0209389_1004618_pt1 | contig 11525 bp, 7 predicted proteins | sample CowpearedBW_FD_187526 | JGI IMG/M metagenome (GOLD analysis project Ga0209389, IMG submission 187526) | Root nodule microbial communities of legume samples collected from California, USA - Cow pea red BW (SPAdes) (version 2) | ecosystem: Host-associated > Plants > Roots > Nodule | place: USA... | reverse complement strand
TATATACTTGAGATATTTTCAAATAATAAACTGATTTGACTTATTATAAATTTGATCTAATAGAGTTAAAAAAAATAATTTTTTTCCTTTTAAATGTAAGTCAAACCGAACATAACTTACTTAATTCATGAGTTTAACATATTTGAGACAAATATATAATAACTTTTTGTTAGTCTTTTATCATTTGATATTTGAAATTCTGTAATATTGTTTAATAATATTTGAATGTTTAGATGTTTATTTTGTTTATTTGTCAAAGTTATGTATGATATCAATTTAAATTTTAACTATTGATTTTATAATAATATTTGGTGAAATAAATGATTATTTTAATTGTACAATTATAAGAAAAATAAATTGGATAAACCTACTTTGATTGAACTATTATGACAAAATTAGTAGAATCAATCTGTCTTAACTATACTTCAATAAATATGTAAAATAAATGAAAAGAACAAAGCATTATTAAGTGAGACAACTCACTATCCCATTAACATATTGTGAGTTGAGTCGACTACAACTTGTTTATAATTCAATATATGATAAGTCAAGACGTAAAAATCAATAAAAGTTAACATTTAAAAAAAAACATATCAACATTTAAAAGGACTAAGAATTAATTTAGACTTTTATTTGAATAATAGAGTTTACTTATTCTTGAACTACAGTTGTTATAAAAAAATAACTAAATAAACATATAATACTAAACTAGTGAAATTAAACATAATATCATACACATCATCATTCATATATACGAAATTAACTAACATTTATGCACACAACATGTACGAACAAATGCATGTATGAACTCACATTTATTAGTGTTAATGTATAACAGAGAAAAAAATGAGATAAAAGTAAAATAAACTGTATATCTATTAATTATTGTAGTTTATTATATAATTTTTACAATTCCCGGTATGCATTGACAGTGATGTATATCTATTGTTAATTTTGCCCAACAAATAAAACAAGCTAAAGAACCCACTTAGTGGTATAATTAACGTTGACAAATGTCTGCTAAATTTATTTTCATAATTGATAATCTATTTTATGAATACTAATACTTTCTTAACTTTTTTTATTACAATAATAATTATTTTGTTTACTGCTATTTTAGATTTCGCATTTATTAAACATATGATTAAATTATAAATGGAATATAAATTTTACTTGATAAAAAAAAAAGAATTGATTTAAAAATTGTGGTGTTGATCTAAAGATCTAAAAATGGAGCTTAGAGTGAGGTGAGGAGTAGTGGTGGGCCTGGGCTAGGGCATGTGATGTGTGTTTGGGTAAGATAAGAAAATGAAGGAGGTTTTGGAAGATACATATTATGGTGAAGAGTGGTTGGGAATGGGAACCAGAGACTGTAACTCACTGTGGGGTTTCCTCACCTCATGTATTGTAATATCATACAACTTGCACCCAACCAGTGTGGGCCTCTTCACATTTTTCTTTTTTTATTTCTTTTTTTCATTTATATAATATTAAATATTTATAATATCTCAATAAACAATAATAATTAAATATACCCCTTTGTTTAGGGACAGACTCAAAAAAGAACCATGATGACAACCCTTGTATGCCATCTCCACATGCTCCCATACATACATCCTAACATTTCTTCATCATCCAACATTTTAATTCAAAATAACCCCACTAATCAATGCCTGGTGGGGAACTCTCTTCTTCAATAATTTCATCAATAATCGAATACATGGGGCTCATGTTCATCTTTCAAATCAATCTTTTTTTCATTCCCAAATTCAATTCCCACGTTCCTTTCTTTTAAACATTAGCATTGTCAAACAAAAAGTAAAAAATAAATAAATTAAAAAAACCCAATTTATTCCACTGAGTTCATGCTATTTAGAGTATGACATAATCAACATAGAGAAAAGTACCTGTCCTAAGGAATAATCATGCGTACTTTATTTCCTTAAAAAAATCTCATCCATACTTTCTTTCACATGTTAATTGATAGGGATGTTAATCATTCATTTAATCTTTATAATAATGCCCCAGATTTAATAATTCAATCAGATGGATTCCCCGAGTTCAAAATTCTATCGACAAAATATAATTTAATTCTTTATTTGTTTCATTATTATTTTTTTACGTAACATTGTCACATATATTATTGAACACTAATTTAGCCAATTTTAATTATAGTATCCCACGTGAATGTAATAAGTTTTAAAATATACAAAATGAAACATTTTTCGACTTATAGATATGAGATAAAAATATATTTAAAGTATACACTGATTTCACGAAAGAAAATATCTTGTTATGCAACAAACTAAGTTAAATATCTTACAGAAGAAATATCTTACACACTGCACTAACTTTATATTAATATAGAATGTCAAACCATTTTAGGGTTTAAGAAGTCGTTTTTCTTACGTAGTGGACATGTCACTAAGGCACGCCCTACTAATTACTATCAAACCAAAAGCACGTCCCACAAAACAATCCTACTTACATTTTTGGATATGAAATTATTTTCAAAAGTTTGACTTTAAGAAGTTTCAGATACAATGGTGGTTGAATAAATTTATATAGTTTCTGTGTTAGACTAATTACTTTGAATTGGTTCATTTAAAAATGCTATAATCTTCAAATATAAACTAGTGACGAATATATCTTAAATGATTAAACATTTGCATTTTTTTTCCCGAATAAATGATTTGGTATTAACGTAGTGTATTAAGATTGCTCACAACGAGAAAAAAAAAAAATCCAAACCATCAAATCACTTGAAAAAGGTGTTTGAAGACACTACGTACATTAGACGTATTTCTTTTCAAGTTCAGCCGATAAAACATCATTTAAAAAGTATGTTGCGTAGGTTGATTGATTGATTTGGTTTAGATTAAAGTATTGTTTTTTTTTTTTCAAACTCTTTTATAGATTCTTCTTGAAAGATCATTTTTCCACACGCGAATCAGACAAATGCTATGTATATTAAAAGAATGGTATAAAGGTATTAATTGCACATTATAATATATGTATGTACACGTGGGTATTTTTTTTTAAGTACCGTTAATTTATTTTATTTTACATTTGTATTTAATAATAATTCTCACGGTTTACCTACGAGAAGTTATTGAAACAAATTTTCCATATATTTTTTTCTATCACCTACGAAATGATATTGCATCTCCACCATCTTCTTTACATGGTTACCGTTATTTATTTGCGATGATGATTTGCTGAAAACTCAAGTGTCATAAAGTGTTTCACTAAAAGGGGAATAATTTTTGAAATTAATGTTTGGTATCTGTGTATTCCAATAACCACTTGATGGTGTCATGTGGATATGGGTAATCATCCATTTCTCTCTCAATTGATCCTTTTCTTCATTTTCTTTTTCACCATATAACGGAAACATTCCTTGCTAAATCACACACAATTTTGACAAAAAAAGTTATACGTGTAGTGGAAGAAATCTGAATAACAAGTTATATCAATGGTGACTGCAACTAATTCTTTGAACAAACATGATTCAGTGAAGTAGACAACAAATTCTCTAACCTAATGCTTCCAAGACACAACAATTATCTCAAGCCTTCTGAGATTTGAAGCATCGGCATGTTAATAATGTTGTCCTGTTGCAGTTGTTTTAGAAAAGAACCGTGGTATTGATAAACATAAGACAAGAAAATGTTGGAGGATTTGTTTATTAATAGTGAAGAAAATAAAGAAGGTTTGTTGGAGATGTTAAAAGCGGGAAAGTGAGAATTGAACCCACTTATATATTATGAATTTGTTTTATTTCTAATGTAAGACTTCCAATACTTCCTGATGTCAAGGTATATTTATCTTATAGTGCGTGAGACAAGAAATTAGTTGGTTAGGATAGTTTTTAATTTGACTCTATATCATATTAAAAGTGAACTTTAAACCCAATTTAATTTTACAAAACCTACTTATAAGATGAGAATAATATCTACTTATATATCATAAATTGAATCGATGTGAAATTTCAAAATACTGAAAAAAAAAATAAAGGAAAATTCATGTAAACTAGGGTATACGAAAATAAAAGGAAGAAAGGGTAGAAAGGTTTATAAAGGTGGTGATTAATTTAGTGGATGCAGAATTGGTTAGGGAGAGTGATCTGGTTTTGTCATTACTTTTTGTCTAAGAAAACAGCTAATAATGATGACAAGACCCTAATGGCAAAGTCAAAACCTGAGCAGACAAAGCAAGTGGGCGTTTCAAAAGCCAAAAGATGAATGCTTAAAACCATTGTGCAACTTTCCATATAAAAACCCCTTTGTCTTTCACTTGTCTCTGTTTTTTGGTTAATTGTCAACATTAACTACCAAAGCATGCCAAATAGGACCAATTTTTTGCACCTGTAATCATTCACCCTCAACACCACCCAAATATTCCACACCAATGCTCTCTCACTCTTATTTTTTACCAAATTATTTTCTCCCTTTCAACTTAGCAATATCATATTTTATCCAATCTATTATTTCTTCTATTTTCAAATGCTCTTTCTTCTAGTTTGTATAATATAATCACAAAGTATTCCCTTTATTGTCTGTCTACACTTAAGAGTAACTTTTTTTTAATAGCACGCATATGTATGTACTCAATGATAAAATTTGGTTAGATTCGAGGTAATACGGAATGAATTAAATTATTCAACCTGTCAGTAGATTCTGTGTCAATCACCACCAATGTGGTGGGTTAATTTGCTACTCCATATTTATATTTAGTTTCTAAAAGAAAATATTAGTTTATTATACCCTCTCGTTACATTTTTCTTTTATTTGCATTAAGTCGGTTAAGAATTTCAATCAATGCAAAAGTAACTTTAAACTGATTTAGAAAATTGATAACTAATTAAAATTATTTTTTTATTAATTTGAATATTTTATAATGAACTGTTTTGGTTTTATTTGCTTTTTCAGACTTTAAAAACTATTTAAAATAAATTGAAAACAATTATTTAAATTATTTTACACTGTTTATTATTTTACTCATACACAAGAAGTGTATACGTAAGGAAAAGAATATAATTTGTCCAACTTGATTCCTGACAATATACTTGTGAGAGAGAGTTAAGATAGTATGTTAACATACGAATAATGTGGAAAAGATAGCTGTTTTTTGGGATGTGAATGTTAAATTATTGTTTTTGATGAAGAAAAAAACTAAAGTAAATTAAGAAATCATAGTAAGAAATCAAAATAGAAAAATTAATTTTAATATTTATATTTCAAATTTTGTATAATATTATACAGGTCTACGTGAGTTTTGTTAGACTTATGATAAGATATTTTACGAGTTTGGTATTTGATTTCTCTATTATAAGTGTAAATATTCGTTCTGTTTTTATATTTTATTTTAATTTGTCTTAAACTGTTCATCATAATATGAGAGCGTTATATAATTACAAACAAAAAAGAGAGGTTCAATACATATATTGATAAAAAATTATAAAATAAGACTGTAAAACCGATTCAAATTAATTCCAAAGAAATATATATTTTTTTTTAAGTTTAAATAATTTAATACAATTTTTATATTTAATTCAAATGCCTTATCTTAATGAACAACCACTCATAATTTGAATATTTTTAAAAAACAAACTTTATATTCGTTATTATTTTTAGTTTGTTTTCAAATTCAATTTCTATAATATTATTTGTAAAAATTCAATTAAAGAAGATGTGGTTTAGTACAATTAGTGAAAGTTGTCGATATAATTTTGTTTTATGAAATATTTTTTTTCTTACAGTTTTAATTATGAAATTTATTAATATTTAAAGTTGTTATACTTAGTTGGTATAAAATACGAGTTAAGGTTCATGATTACAGTCAATCACAAATTTAGTAATACTAACATTATAGTAATAGGGACTTGTAAGAAAGTGACTAATGATTTCTCACCATAAATCAATCACCGTGATTAGAAATTTTTTAGCAAGTGATCAAAGATCTCTTTGTAAGTGATTAAGAATTTTTCAGCAAGTGACCAAGGACCTCTCAACAAGTAAACAATGATCTATGGAAGTGATCAACTCAGCATAGACTACAAACCTCTTAACAAGTCATCAGAGACATCTCGCAAGTGATCAGGGACTTCTCAGCAAGTGGCCTAGGACCTCTCACTGAGACGTAGGACCAATCAACAAAGATTAGGAACATCTCAGCATAAACAGATATCTCTCAGCAAGTGACCGGAGACCTCTCAGCAAATACCAGGGACGTCTAAAAAAGGACTGTGGACCTTTTAGCAAGTGACATCTCAGTAAGTGACCACAGACCTCTCAACAAGTGACCATGAACTTTTCAGTAGAGACCAGTGACATTTCAGCAAGTGACGAGGGACCTCTGAACAGAGACTAGGGACCTCTCGACAAGTGACCATGGACCTCTCAACAAGTGACTAGAGACCTTTCAACAAGTGACTAAGGATCTCGTAGCAAATGATTAGGGACCTCTTAGCAAGTGACTAGGAATCTCTCAGTAACTGACCAGGACCTCTCAGCACACATTAGGGAGCTTTCAGTAGGTGACCAGAGACCTAAGAGTTTAGGAAACTCTCAACAAGTGACCAGGGGACCTCTCAACAGAGACAAGAGACCTCTAAACAATGTTTGTTTTAGTATTAAACGAGACACATATATTTGAAATGTCACGTAAATAAAAAAAAAATCATGTATTTATATAAAGTAAAAAATTAAATTTAACTAAAATTTCAAAAAAGACTAATTCTAACTCTTTACAAAGAAATTGAGGAACTAAGACATAATTATCTCTAAAAACATTCATGCCACTATTTTACTAAACCAACTATTTCCTCAAATATTTTTTTAATATATCTCTTACAAAGTTTTTGCAATAAATTATAGTACATTTATTTAAATCACAAAATCATGTTTATGCTATCACATGAATCATTTGAGTGTAGAACTATTGAGTTGTATAATAGTCATTTTAACATGCAGAATCACGGCTGGGAGAGACATCGAATGCTCATTTTATTTTGACAAAATTCTTGAAAAATATTTTATATCAATAACAGTGTAAGTTCATAGAATGAGATTGTTGTATGTTTTATGATGGCATCATGTGATGTATATAAGTTGTGAGATATGATGTGGAAGTAAATGGGTTTGCATAAGGGAAAATAGTGGGGTCTTGAAAGAGAGGGAGGGATTGGAGAGTGAGAAATTGAAGAGTGAAGAAGATTAAGCAGAGAGAGAGAGAGAGAGGGATAGGTGTGAGATTTGGTGAAGTAGAAGAGGACAGAATAGACATCCGCCCGGAAATACAGGGATGCCGTACACTCTTAAATACTTTTTATTCACTTCCCATATTTTATTGCCCTTTAACCCACACATAACCTCACAAACTCACCCACTACCACTACTACAGTCTTTCTTCTTCTAGCCTTGTTTCTTTCTCTTTCTCTTTCTCTCTCTATCTCTCTGCCACACATCACACCCAACAGTCTCAGCATAGCATAGCATTGCATTGCAGCAGCGGCAACTGCACCACTGCTCCTGCTTCACCCCACAGAACAACGGGCAAAAAACACATAAAATAAAACAAATGGGGATGCAAATCTCCCATTTTTATATCACTCCAACTTAAATCTCACTGAAAGCTTGATTTGATGCTACCCCAAAATACACACACCTCCCATCCCAGCCAAAACATAAAGTAAAAGAAAAGAACCCCAAAAAGAAACAAAATAGCAGAGAGAGTGATAACTCATAAAAGGGTAGTGAGAGAGAAAGAAAGAGAGAGAGAGGACAGAGAAAGAGGGTCTCTTTCTTTTTGGAGTATTGGGTCACACCCTCTTTTAGCAATGCCAAAGTTACTCAACTACACCTCACGCTCTCTGAAAATGCTGCAGCAGGCATGAGACCATTCATTGAAATCTCCCCCTCCTCCCCTTCACTTCTTACATTTCTTAACATTGCAAACACCGCTTTCTTCCTATGGGGTTGATCGATCTGAACACCACCGAGGATGATGAAGCTCCATTATCTGCTTCTTCTTCTTCTGCTGCTTCGTCTTCTTCTTCTCACTCGGGGATAAGCACTTCTGCTTCAACCCTCGTTGGTCCTCCTCCTCCTCCGCCTCCTCCTCCTTCTTCCGTCTGCTTGGAACTGTGGCACGCGTGTGCGGGTCCTTTGATCTCTCTGCCCAAGAAAGGAAGTGTTGTTGTGTACTTGCCACAGGGACACTTTGAGCATGTTCAGGATTTTCCGGTCACTGCTTATGATATCCCACCCCATGTGTTCTGTCGTGTTCTTGATGTCAAGCTCCATGTAAGTGTGTGCTTCGGTTCGTCACTTTTTTACCCTTCATCGGACAAAACAAAACCAATGTGTCGGCTAAGGAGTTTTTGTTCCTTTTTCCCTTTTCTTGAATTTGGTTTCTTTATGGGGGTTTCTATCTGCGTTTCTGTTTGTCTGCTTGCTGATAAAGTCGATGTTTTTCCTTGTCTAGTTCAACGATTTACGAATGAAGGAGCAACCCCTTTAGTTTTCTCTCTGGTTTTGGTTCCTTTGGATGAGTCATCTGAAAAAGGGAAATATGGGGTGGTCTGTTTTTTGTTTTACACATATTTTAATGAAATATGGTGCTTTTTTCTGGGCAGGCAGAGGAAGGGAGCGATGAAGTATATTGCCAAGTGTTGTTGGTTCCTGAAAGTGAGGTGAGGTTTCTTTATGATGTTAATTTTACTTAGGTGCAGTTTGGGTCTGGGAAGCTTGCAGAAAGAAAGGCATCTCAATCTGTCCCAGTCTTTCGGGTCAGATAAAATTTGACTAAGCAAGCTAGTTATGGTGATTTTGTTTGATTGAGTAAAATGTCATAGCTCTGGAAGCCAAGGGAGGAAAAAGCACACTATGTGGTTAACACATTGTTCTGTTTTGCTTTACTTCCGAGTCCATGTTACTGGCCCTTTTGTTATGATAAGATATGGTGTTATTTTATTATTAAGCGAATGGAGTGTCTTTATTGGCTGATTTTAATTTTAATTATGCTTGAACTCGGCATTTCGTTACAGCAAGTGGAGCAAAGTTTGCGTGAAGGCGAAATTGAAGCTGACGGGGAAGAGGAGGACACTGAAGCTATGGTGAAGTCAACAACTCCCCATATGTTCTGCAAGACTCTCACAGCTTCAGACACCAGCACTCATGGTGGATTTTCAGTGCCTCGCCGAGCGGCTGAAGATTGCTTTCCTCCTCTGGTAATTACGAATTACAATGCATTGTTTGTGCCCAAGAGTTTTGCAGCTTGTTTTTGTATGTATTTTGTGGTAGCATTTTGATTTTGTACTCTACTGTTATTTTTAGGATTACAGTCAACAGAGACCTTCACAGGAGCTCGTGGCTAAGGATCTTCATGGCCTGGAATGGAGGTTTCGTCATATATACAGGGGTATGTCACTTGTTAACATACTAGTGTGCATAGCATGTTGAACACTTTTCAGTTGGGGTTTTTATTTTTTATCATTATGCAAATGAACAGGCCAGCCACGCAGGCATTTGCTAACTACTGGGTGGAGTGCATTTGTGAACAAAAAGAAGCTTGTTTCTGGAGATGCTGTGTTGTTTCTTAGGTATCATGACCTGAATTTGTATCTAATATGAACTTGTATTCCTAGCCACAACTAACATTTTATAATATATATTAGGGGCGACGATGGAGAACTGAGATTAGGGATTCGTAGGGCAGCCCAGTTGAAAGGTTCTGGTTCCTTTGCAGTTCCTACTGGTCAGCAGTTGAATCCTGGAACTTTCATGGATGTTGTTAATGCATTATCTGCAAGATGTGCTTTTAGTGTTTGCTACAATCCAAGGTATTTTTCTATCAAGTCACTTGTACTTTTCCCAGGAGCTAGTCAAGGGAATCTGTAAATACTTCAGTTCTATATGCATTTGTGGAGTGTTTTATGTTGGTATTAGATTGGGATGGAGTTTCATTACAATATCTAATGGTGAATTTCCCGATTCACCTCAGCTCTTCTATTTTAAGGTGCTAGAAAGGAGATTTGGTTTAATAGAAACAAAATACCTGCATTTAATTTCCTTGAAATTCCTATTGGTTATTGAATATTTTAATACTTTAAAATTTCCATGCATCCTTTGTATTTTTTAATAAGATTAAAGTAAAAACTAACAGTTCACTTGTTCCATGCACTGAAAGGTTTTGGCTGGAGCTATTCTTTAGGAATGTTATTTCTTTAAAATTACTGATTCTATCATTCTCTGTCGGTTTTCTTCCAATCTCTCTAAAGAATGTCTTCCATAATTTTTGCTTTTCCTTTGCAGGTTTAGCTCTTCAGAATTCATCATACCTGTTCACAAATTCTTAAAGAGTCTTGATTGTTCTTATTTAGTTGGAATGAGGTTCAGGATGCGTTTTGAAACCGAAGATGCTGCAGAGCGGAGGTTTGTCAAATTATCAACTATAATACGAGTTCATCATGCTACTTATTGATTACCTGTCAATAGCTGGTCTTGATCTAATTTCTATCGAACAGATTTACTGGATTAATTGCTGGAATCAGTGATGTTGATCCTGTCAGATGGCCTGGATCAAAATGGAGATGCCTACTGGTATGTCAGCTTTGCTCTTATGTCTTTCTTTAATTTTGTTATTGTTCATGTACACGTGATTGTGTGTTGTTAGCTTTAAGGCTTAATATTGTGATGTTTTTTGTCATCTCTAAGTATTAAGTCTATACTCATGGGATTTTCGGCTGGTGGTTCTCTATAGACTACATTAGTCCTGCACGTCTACATTATTGAGTTTTTCACATTTGTTTTGGACATATGAGTGAGCAAGGTAGAAGAAGTACTACATTTGATTTCATTTTCCTCTCCATAACTGACAGTTTTCTTATTTTTGTTTCGTTACCTTTTTCCTGAAGAAGCTTTAAACTAATATCAACTCCTTTATTGTTCCATCTGTCTTTATTTGATGATTTTCATTTTATTGATGGATATTACACATTTGTTTCATGGATGAATTGGGTTTGTAAAAACTTTCATGGATGGATATTGCTCTACAGGATGTAAGAACTTCCATGGTTCTGCCTTTGAACACATTTTTCTCTAATAAATGACAACTTTAGAAGAAACAATACACTTAGATTTATTTACATTACTCATGAATGTATTAAGTAGTCTCCCCCAGCCCTTTTATTGTGCTGCCTTTGTTCAGGCTATCAGCTTGACAATTATCTTTTGAAATTTGAATTGTAAATGATAATTTAACTATCTCTTTTTTCAGCCATAATTCATTCTTTATGGTATATAAATTTTCATTAGCGTTCCATGCCTAGTGGTGGAATACATGTTTGATATGAATCCGTCACAGCCAAAGTTGGTTTGTCTTTCAATACTAATAACTCGAGTGGTTCGTTAATTTTCATCTGCCTACTGCTAACAACATATCTGTATATTGCAGGTCAATGATTGATATTGTTCTTAAACTTGTTTCTGCATAAATCTCGAGTATTCCTTTTTTTTTTTTGT